>JACXTT010001122.1_pt1 | contig 45368 bp, 37 predicted proteins | sample 9270951 | NCBI WGS metagenome assembly JACXTT01 (sample SAMN15532306, study PRJNA645909) | rock metagenome | isolation source: weathered quartz diorite | place: Puerto Rico | collected 2017-06-21 | reverse complement strand
CTTATTAACCTCTACGCCCAAAGACTCTAAATACTGCTCTACTCTCTTGACGATCTCGTGCTCGCCTTCAAAGTAACTCGGAATTTGTATTAACTCCTGAAACAAAACCTTCCAGCGCTCGATATGGGCATCAACAAAAGGCTGGTGTTCGCGAATAGTATCGGCCGTTTTCGCAGGATACAATTAAGGTTATTCCTTCCCGTTCAAATTGTTCTTAAGCGGATAATCTTTCTTCCCGGACGAGTTATGAGTTCCGTACTCACGACCTTTGACGGTTGGCCCATCGCGGCAAATGTGACAGCCCCGTGCTCCTTCGCGTCCGACGCACTCAAGACCTAATTCACCGCCGGAGAAGCGGAGTGTCGAGGGGTGACGTACCTCTCGACCTCGATAAGCCAGCACGGCAGGTCGCCCGCTTCGAGCGCCTGCTCGACATGCGCGACGCACAGTCGCTCCCACGAGGTCAGTTCCCAAATGAAAAAATCGGTATCCTCCAGTTTCAGACTTCGAAACACGTCGCGACCCGGCCGCAGCAACTGGACAACCTGGCTCGGTTTGATATGGACTTGTAGCTCGTTGAGCATGGCGTGTTTGATGACGTTGTGCAGTTGCCCATCGGCATCTATCGTACTCGCTCTATAGACGAGGGGAGAGTAGATATCGAACGGGTAGCGATGGCGATATCTGGAGTCGAGCACGTGGATCATGTTCATGTAGTTGAAGCTGACCCCCAAGCCTAGCAACACGCCGCCAAGCTCGATCACCCGCTGAAACGGCGAGTCCGCCCCGGTCGGATCCTTACCCGTCCAACCCGAGCCAACGACGGCATCAGCTTGAGGACCGAAGGCAATTACACTGAGGTCCGGGTCGAGGCTTCGCTTCACCCCCTGGCGGCGGCGTAAGGTCTCGTTCAGCAGTCCCACCCGCGTAGGAGTTCGCCTCACGTCGAAAACAGGCTGGCTTTGCAAGTAGGCCTCGTGCGAGCCACGAAAGGGGAAAGCCGGAAAGACCAGAGTGCCACCACCATGCGCCGCCCAGTCCACCAGCGCGTCCAGAGCGTCGCCGACACCGATGCCTGCTCGGGCGAGCCAGTCCATCGACGAATGGACATAGATGACGCGGTCTTGCGGCACGGATAACCCACCAAGCACACGCGTCAGAAGATTTGTGGCTCCCATACGGCCCTCACGATTAAGTCAACGTCGCGGTGTTCACTTCACGGCCCAGATGACGCCGCCAAGACAATGATCTCCGGCCCGGCGGATTGCGAATCCGCTCCGGACAAAGCCGGCCTGAGCAAGCGCGGCAAGCCAGTCCTCGCGCGAAACAAAGCCACCAACATCCCACCAGCCTCGAAATAGTCCGAAAAACGAGTTGAGGGCCCAAGGCGTGCCGCGCTCGTCGGTGTGTGGCTGCCCTTCGCCCAAGACCACCACGCCACCGGCACGCAGCATCTCCCGGAGATAGTGAAGCGTTGCGACCTTGTCCTTGGCGCAGTGCAGGGCGTTTACGGCGAAAATTGTGTCTAAACCGCGCCACGGTCCGAGTTGATTGAAATCATACTTTTCAACCGTGCCCGCAATTCGTTGCCGTTTGAGCAGGAAGGGCTGCAAGTCGCTGCGAATGAACCCACTGGACACGTGGTCGGCGATGAGCGTGCTGCAGCTCCCCACACCCGCTCCGAGCTCGAGAACTCGTCCGCCAAGCAGATCCCTGTCAATCATGAAATCAGCCGTCATGCGGGCAAATCCGCCCATCGGCCATTCGGTCATCGCTCGCTTCCACAGGCCAGGATCTCCTGAAAAGACCTGCTCGCCCTCCATCCTGCCAGCGGCAATGTCCGGCCACGTGGCGGCCACGCGGCTCAAACACTCGAAGATTGCGCCTCCGCTCTTGAGCGATGGTCGTCCGCGAGCGGAATAAGCATCGACCAGTTCTTGGCTCGCGCGACGAATGTAACGTGCGGCACCAGTGAGTCCTTCGGGCGACGTCCGGACAATTTGCCCGGCGAGCTGGCGGGCGGTGTCGAGCAGTTGAAGATACGTTTCGGCAGGTTCCTCAATCGTGAACGCCCGGCGATCACCACCGTCACCACGCGTGGCCATTGTCAGATCAGTGGAGCCAGGCTTAGCACGTTCGGTCACGGTCCGACCATTGTGTTCGATGATCCGTAGCCTTGGCGCCCCCTCGGCCCTAACGGCTCCCGGTCGAGCGCGAACGAACAGATCGGCCAGGAGAGTGGTGGAGAGAACGACCATGAAAAGCATGTTCCCGCGGAAGCTCTGGCGGCCGTCGTCACGGGCGGGTGGGGTGAGGCAATATTGTTCGACGTAGGCCGGATCGAAGATACCGTCGGCGGCAATCCGATCTCGGCTGAGCAAATCCGCCGCCCAATCGACGAGCCTGCCCTGAGGAAAGAAGGCCTTCTTTTCAGGCGCCTGGTACGCAAACTTCTTTCGTGTGCGCACGGCCTCGGGAAGGATGCCCCCGTACGTCTCCCGCAAGATGAACTTGTCCTTCAACCCGCGCAACTTCATGCCCTGGGGAAGCTGCGAAGCAAAGCGTACGAAATCGAGGTCGAGGTATGGGTACCTGGTTTCCACGCTGTTCGCCAATGCCATGCGGTCGCCTTGGCTCGACAGCAAGTAGTTGCTGAGCAAAGTCATGACCTCGATCGCCTGCGCGCGCTCGACATCATCGTCGCACTCGCGATAACCGCCGGGAAGCCACTTGTCGAGATCAATGATGGGTTCATATGTGCGGCTCAGGGCCTGTACGTCCTGGCTGAAGCACGTTTCGAGCGCCTTCCCGTTATTCCAACGCACGGCCATCGCATAGTGCGGATCGCCATCCGGCATCAGGGTAGGCCGATAAAAGTCCAACACGAGATTGAAGTAGCGCGGATACCTGTACTGTGGCAAGTAGTCATAGATACGGCGGAGCAACTGACCCCGGGAACGGGAGTCTGGCTGGCGTGCCCAGAATCTGCGGATCTTCGCCTCGCGGAAGAGATCGTAGCCGAGGAGAACTTCGTCCGCCCCCTCTCCGCTCATGACCACTTTGATGCCGGCCGCACGAACCTTCCTGGACAGCCGATACATCGGCACGGGCGCCGACCGGAACAGCGCGGCCTCGGCATGCATGACCGCGGTTGGAAACTCCCGGGCGATATCAGCGGCGCCGATCTCCGCGACTCGGTGCCGCGTGCCGTAGTGGTTGACTACCGCCTCCTGGGCAGCGGATTCGTCATAGTCTGGATCATCGAAAGAGACCGAAAATGTCGACAGCGACTGTTCCCCAGCCAGGCCGTCAAGATGGTGCACGATGACGGAAGAATCGATGCCACCAGAAACGTATGCGCCGACCTCCACGTCGGCCATCGTCTGCCGCTTTACCGCCTGCGAGAACGCATCGTCGAACGCCTCGAAGTAATCAGCGTCAGTCCTGAGGCGCAGAGGCTCGACTGAGTTCGCGAACGGCCAGTCCCAGTATCGCACCAACCGGGTCTCGCCGCGCTGCCACGTCAACGCATGCCCTGGTGGCACCTGCTTGATCTCGTTGAACATGGTTCGGTCGCCCACCACGGTCCAAAAACGAACCGTCTCAATGAGAGCGCGCGGGTCAAGCGTAACGGACACCTCCCGGTTGGCGAGCAGAGCCTTGGCCTCTGATCCGAAAACGACCGACCGGCCGTCCGACCACCAGAACAATGGGCGGATGCCAAAGGGGTCGCGGAGCAGGTGAAGAGAGAGCGCGTTGCCGTCCCAAATGGCGACAGCGAATTGGCCATTGAGCATGCGCGCCATGCCCGTTCCGTACTCCAGATACAGATGAAGCAGAACCTCTACCTCTGAGTTCGAGGTGAACCTGTGCCCCTTGGCAGATAGGGAAGCGCGCAACTCGAGATAGTTGAAGATTTCTCCGTTAAAGACGACGAACACTTTGCCATCGTCTGAGATCGCCGGTTGTGTGCCGGTTACCAGATCGACAATGGCCAGCCTTACCGCGCCGATGGCAAAGCCCTCACCCAGCGAACCGGTGCATTCATCGGGGCCGCGGTAGGCGATCTGCGCCAGCATCGCCTGCAAGCGATCTCGCGCGTCTTCGGCGCACAAAGGACCAACGATTCCGGCGATGCCACACATCCTATTGTTCTGCCAAGTACCTGGGAATCCTATAGCGCCCGAGTTGAATGAGTTCATCGCAAGCTAACGCTGACTCACCGGGAAACTGATCTCGCCACACGCGTCGCAGGTCCTCCTCGCCGATGTCCAGCTGATGATAGATACCCAGCGTGCCCTGATCCTTTCCCCCGACCTGCGCACGCGTCTTCGACCGGCTCACGTGTGGCACGACTGGAGAGGCGAGAAGGGGGCTATTCAACTCCCATTTAATGTCGGGCTGATCAAGCATGTGTGCGGGAACACGCATGTAATATCCGGCCAGAACGGCAAAGGGTTGACAGGCAATCAGACTATAGTTCCAGAAGACCCCGATCTCACGGTCGCCTGCGTCGAGGCCCCTGACGAAATATTTTCTCCGCCTGTCGGAGGGGACTCTCGGGATCCTGTAATACACTGAGCCACCAACGTGCTCCTCTTTGTAGTCACAGACGAACTCGTTCATGAGATCGCCTGTGAGAACCACGACCCTCGTATCCGGGAAGGCCGCGCGCATGTCCTGTGCGAGAAACAGGTTCACGGTTGCGCAGTGCACATTGAAATCGCGCCAGTCCTGAGAGAGCTCGACTGATGAACGGACAGCCACGGCGACAGCCTGACGGGAACGGACCACAGGCAAGAACGGCATCGACAGCGCCGAAGCAACCCGTGCGGCGGATCGGAAGTCGTCAGATGCGGATGCCAACTGGTGCGCCGGTTCGCCCCGCGCATGGCGCCCCAGGTCGTCGTCGTCGAGATAGGTAAAGCTCACCGCTGTGGTGCCGGGCAGATGCTCGGCAGCGAACGAGGCAACGACGCTGCTGTCGAGGCCGCCGGAAAGACAGACAGCAAATCGACAGTCTTCGAACTCGCTCGCAAGCCATTTGAAGGCGTGATTCAGCGCCGCGCCCACCGTCTTTTGAAACTCGCCCACATTCAGTTCCGGATCAGCCGCCAGGTCAGAAACGTCCTGGCCGGTAATTCTGCGGATCCCGTTGCCCGAAACGCTGAGGACATGTCCAGGCGGGCACGACCCGATCGCTGAAAGCGGCACGCCACACTGCCAGGCTCGAACAACACGATTTGCGACGACGACATCTCCATCGCTATTGCGGCCGAAGAAAAGTTTATTACAACCCACGGGGTCGCGTGTCAGGTAGACGGCATTGTCGCGAGCCAACGCAAACGCGTATTGACCGTAGGGCAATACCCCGGTGCTAAGGCTACAGTCAAGAATCTCGGCTGTTGACGCCGGCGAATAGTGAAGCGCCGGGTAGTCAAGAAGGTCGATCAACTGCATGGTCGAAACGAGCGGTAACAGCCTCGGTGCATTACGCCTTTCGGGCGAGATACTCTTGCACCAAGGTTGACATTTTTTCGAGCGAGCCCATGCGATCCTTGGTGATATCGTCGTCGGAGATTTGGATGTCCCATGTCGTCTCGGCAAAGACAATGAACTCAACCACGCCTGCCGAGTCGAGCACTCCAAGCTCCATCAGAGACTCGCCGCGCGGCAGTGTCTCGGCAGTAAACCGAGACGGATGCTGAGCCAGGATATAGTCGACCATGGCTGCCATGATGTCGGCAGGCCGGGGGTTAGTCACACTCATCGGTCCATGACATAAGCTTTGCGCGGCACGCGAAGTACATCTCGTGCCATTCCTGGAACACGAAAAACGCCAGTACCTGGTTCACTTCCCTGTCCCAGAGTGAACCAGCAGCGAATAAGATCGTCATTTTCTTATTCATGGTGAAACCTCAAAAAACCTCAAAGTCATAAGCACAAGCTATACGCCCCTTCAAGTGTGCAACAAACTATCGTTTCGCGTATGGCCCTGTCAAGAACGTGTCGAAACTCATACCCAGCTTCTTTTCATTGTCTTTAGAGCTTTTCATACTGAGTTTTACTCGCGCCCTAATTCATGTACATCTCAAACCATTCTTGAAAGACAATCAACGCGAACACTTTGTTGACCTGTCGGTAATCGCCGCCGGCCCGATAAAGATCATCAACCATGCTGATGATTCTTGACGAATTGAATAGACCATGCTGACGCAAACGCTCTTCGCTCAGAGTTTGGCGCACGTACGGTTCAAGATCTCGTAGCAGCCACTCCGTGATCGGCATCACGAATCCTTCTTTCTTTCTGAACACCATCTCCTCCGGAAAATATCTCAGCGCCGCGCGCTTCAAAAGATACTTCGTTTCGCCGTTTTTGATCTTCAGTGTTCCGCGCAGACGAGCGACAAAGTTAACCACGTCGGTGTCGAGATATGCTGTGCGCACCTCGAGCGAATGGGCCATCGACAACCGGTCCACAAAGGCCAATACTTGATCCGGAAAGACCGTGCGCCACTCGGATTCCAGAATTCGATTCAACGGGTCGGTGGCAGTCAGCCCCTTGAAATCGCGACACAAGCGATCGCGCGAACTGAAGGCGCGCATGATTGGCGCCGCGTCGGCACTATAGAGACCAGATTTTTCGTCGTCCGTGTACACAAATAACTTCGCTCGCCATTGGCAATCTTTTGGCTCAGCTAAACGCGCCAGGAAGTCTGGCTGTGATTCGAAAGGGCGAATCAACCGAGCATCCCCGGTGCGTAAATATTCTTCGTGATGTGCAAGCGGGAAGGCTAGGCGATGCGACAGATAGCTTCCGAACAACTCATCAGCGCCATCACCGGATACTGCCACCTTGACGTGTTTCGCAATCAGGCTTGACAGAAAATATGTGGAAATTGTGCCGGCGAAGGGTTCGTCAAAACATGCGATGACGCGCCGCAGGCTCTCCGGAAAATTTGAAAACTCGATCGTCTCTTCGTAATGCTCAGTTCCGTACTTGTCCGCAGTCCATCGCGCCCAACGACGATCGTGCTCCTTGCCTTCTGTAGTTGAATCGCCCGCATAGGTGAGCGTGAAGCTCTTAATTTGAGTCGGCGATATCTCGGCCGCCAGCGCCGTTGAGAGACTGGAGTCTATTCCGCCGCTTAGGAAAAACCCGATGGGCACGTCAGACATGAGCCGTCGCTTAACTCCCTGCCGCAGCAAATCCACCAGACGATCGATGAGTTCTTCTTCGCTCTCTGGACTTACTTCTTTTTCCGCGGAGAAATCGATATCCCAATAGCGATGTAACTCGGGTTCCTTGCCTTCTCGATAAACAAGATAATGCGCTGGCGGCAACATTCGTATGCCTTCGAAGATAGTCAGCGGACAAGGCACATGCTTGTAACTAAGGAAATGATGAAGAGCTTCGTAATTGATGCGGCGCTCGAACCTGGGCACCTTCAGCAGGGCCTTGATTTCTGATGCAAAGTACAGCGCCTCGCCGGCGCGGCAATAGTAGAGCGGCTTCTTGCCCATGCGATCTCGCGCGAGCAGGCCTCGTCTCTTTTCAGTGTCCCAGACGGCGATCGCAAACATACCGTCGATATGCTTCGGCAGATCCAATCCGTAGTCTTCGTAGAGATGCGGGAGGATTTCGGTGTCGCAATGCGTGTGCAGCTGGTGACCGCGGGCAAGCAAATGCTGCTTGGCAGTTGGATAGTTGTAAAGCTCGCCGTTCTGCACTGCCCAGATCGTGGCGTCCTCGTTGGCGATCGGCTGGCGCCCGTCATCGACGCCGACAATGGACAAACGCCGGGCACCCAAAGCAAAGTCAACGCCGCTGACTGAAAACTCATCGTCGGGACCGCGATGGGCGATCGTCCCGAGCATTGACTTCACTGTCTCGGTGTCAGGCCGGCCAAACACTCCGCTAATGCCGCACATTTCTTAACCTTTCAAGGGCACATAACTGCCTGGTCGGACGCCTTCGCGCACCGGAGATATCGAAAGCGGCGCGCGCACTGAAACGTTCTGGTCGAGTTGTCGCTCGCTGACCGTTCCAGAATCGACATCAACCAGGTATTCAGCCACCGGCAGAAATTGAAACGCCCCGGCTTTCTTGATTATGCTGACATACTCAAACTCGAGCAGCGAATCGGGGGGGCACGGAACGGTTCGCGCATAGCGTAATAGACGCTCGCGGAACAGCACGTTGTTGCTCGGATAGTATTTGAGCGTAGTGAACAGCGTGGTGACCACGATTGACTCGGCCACATGGTTGTAGCGTAGCCCACCGCGTAGCCCGAGCCGCGAGACCAGCGTCCGCGCGCCCGAGGCCGTCCGCGGGCGATGATAAATGCGGATAAAGAAGTTCGTGTGATCTGCTGAGAACACGCGCCAGATAATGATGCCGAAGAAATTCGTGTACGCTTCGAGCGCGCGTTGAAGGAACCGCGGCAAACTCTTACGCGCGTAAAAATTGAAGAACAATCCCGCGTGCGCGAGTGGCAGCAGCAGTAAGTAGGTCCATAGAGATGTCGCCAGCAAGACATGCGCGAGTGCCGGCAAAGATTGAGGCACAGTGGCTGAAGTGGCCAAACCCGGCATGATCAGAGCGAGGAATTGATCGCCATAACTACCCGGATGAAAGAACAGCAGACAACTGAGCATCACCATCTCGCAGAGCACCGCCAGCCGGATGTGAGTGGCGATGAAAACGAAACTCCCAAGCATGAGTAGGCACCCGATAAAGCGCGTGGGAGGAATCAGCATCAGAATCGCGGCCAGCACCTCGAGCGACCAGGCCATGTGGTTCAAGAACCTGAAAAGCGGATGTGTCGGCGACAGTTTCTGGTACAGCCACCACCAGTAACCCCATTGCGGGTTCACCATGCCACTTTCCATTCCGTGATTGCGCGCGTAACCGGCAGTCAATTTGTAGATGCCTGAAGAAAGCATGATGAAAGCGAAGTCCACCTGAAAGACCAGCAACGCCAGCGGGCGCAAGTCAGGCGCGTGACGCGAGCTGAGTTCAAGCATAAAGACCGCGGCCGCAAGCCAGTAGCTCATAAAACCGGGCGCGCCCATGCCGCGCAGTACGCCTTTCCAGCGCATGCGCACGAAGAAGTAATAGCAAAAGCCTAGGTTGATCAGCGCGGCCGCGACGGTGAAGCGCCCAAACACCAGCAGCGTAGTCGCGATCAGCCAAATTGCTATGACCAATCGCGCGACCAGCGGGTTGTGAACGAAATCGACGTCAGGCGCCGACTGCGCATAGCCGCCCCAACGTTCGCTCAGAAAGAATCTTCGCCAATGCGGTAAAGCCAGCAACAGAGTACCGGCTATCAGCACGCCGTAGGCCATTCGGATGAAAACTTGCGTGCCTGCGCTTAGTTGCGGATGTAAGAAATCTGCTGCTGATAGGAGTGATGTCACAGTCGCGCCGGCTGCCCCTTGTCGTAGGTTCCTTTCGCTTGCGGCGCCGTCGGGGCGCAGGAGTCCGAGCGGCAACCGAGGTGCGATCGATTACGGGCAACCCACGCATAGATCGGTGGACCGGCAAGACGCGCACCTGGAAAATAGAAGGGCAACAGGAAAGGCCAAAGCCGCGGACTTGCCCATAACAAACGCCGAAAGGCGAAAAACCCGCGATATGGGAGTTCACCATCGGCCAGGGTGTACATCGCATCTTTGAGATCGGCGCCGCGCAACGCCGGAAAGCGCTTCAGAGTCTCCGGATTGTTCGCGTCGTAAAAGCGCATCACGGCGCGGCTGTCCAGTGCTCTGACAAGCCTCAACGAACGAGTGCAGAACTGGCACTCACCGTCATAAACGATATTCAGCACCTGCGACAAAGTCATCTCAACTTTCCTAGAAGGTAAACGTCAGTAGGCTGATCGTCAACCCAACGATCGTCCCGAAGCGTGGCTTCGAGGACGAACCCGGCTTTCTCGAATGCCCGACGCGCTCGCGGATTGATTCCCAAGACAAACGCGTAAACCTTATGTAGGTTTAGATTTGCGAACGCATATTCGGACAACAATGAGATTGCCTCGGTTCCCGCGCCGCGATCCTGATGCCCTCGGTCGCCGATAACGATTCGCACCTCGGCTTTGTGGTGACGGAGCTTAATATCCCACAACCAAATGTTCCCGATGTGTTGGGAATCGGCATTTGCCTCGATGGCAAAGTAGGCACGGTCGTCATGGTTCTGGAGGTTTTCGAACCAGGCTTGATGTTGGTCAGGCGTGACCGAATGTGCGCGGTCAAGGAAACGCATCAACTCCGGATCGTTGGCCCATGCGCGCGTATTTTCCAGATGGCGGCGCTCGAGTGGGCACAACGAGACTGTCTTACCACGCATCATGCTGTCATGATCGTTGCCGACGCCTCCGGAGTATATATCTCAACTTCTACTCCCAAATCCTCGCTCAACACTTGTTTGAGATGATCACCCGAGTTCTTCAGCACCTTAAGCCAGCCATGCTCCCAATCGCGAATGCCGGCGAACCAAGCTGAGCAACCGCGGCACGGAAAACATTCCGCCCCGCGTCCGTCCAGGTGCATGCGACGATACCAGTTGAAGACATCGCCTTGCCATATTTCTTTGATCGACTTGTCGTTAGCGTTGGGAAAGAGCGTCGCGGTGCGGAATGAGATATCCTGCCCGCAGAGCGCAATGCGCCCGAGCGTGTCTACGTTGAGACGCTCGAAGGGCCAGACACAGGGCTGTTTCTTTTCGGAGGGCAAATCGGCGTAAAGATGTTTGTCCAAAGCGTGGCCGAGCTCAATACTGGTGTTGTCGTCCCAGGACAGAAATTTGCGCGTGATAACCTCATCAACACCAATTCTGTGAAGCCAGAAGGCGATAGCCTCTTCCAGCTTGCCCTCGATTGCGTCCTGACGAATTATCGAAACCACGAGCCGCGTCGGTGCTGCAAACTGTTTGCGCAATTCCACGGCTGCGCGTACGTTGGAAACTTGGCTCTCCCACCAATCTTGTGGCGACTTAGTCATTCCACCGCGCGGAGGACGAAGTTGAGCGTAAAGATCGGCGTCGCCCGCGTCCATTGAAAACTCAATCAGATCGATGCCGGCGTGGATCAATCTCTCGAGTTTTTCACGGTGACGAGTCGAGGGACCAAACATGCTGCCATTGGTATTCATCCAGATGCGCGCGCCGCTGTTCTTGGCATATTCGATCATCTCGACCATCTGCGGGTGCAACATCGGCTCGCCACCTCCGGTACACCGCATCCAGGCGCCGTATTCCCCACATTCATCAGCGATGCTCTTCCAAAGATTAACCGAAAAAAGATCACCGTTCCGCTCGCGATAGAATTTCCGGATCTCTGAATTGCCGTCAGTATAAGGACACATCGGGCAGCCGAAGTTGCACGGATAGATGATCGACATCACAACCATCAGAGGAAACTCCTCCGCCCCCGGCCTCAATCCGTAACTCTCTTGCTGCGGGGATTCCATACTCCTTATCCCTTTTTTCCCTTTCTTCAGTACCGAACTCAATCAGCCGGAGTGATACGATCCAAGAATCAACTGCGACGGACCTCTAAAGCGTCTTATTACTAGTCTCGTCATCGACCGCACGTCATCCGCACCGCCGCTTTTCTTAATTCGCCCTTGGGAGAGTCGTGTTCACCTGACTGCGACACGGCTTGGCTTAACTTCCCAATGTAATTTAGGGCTCAAAATGCCAATTCGCTGATGAGTCATATGAGAGCCCGCCCCGGCTGGATGTTCAACCTCAAAACTTAACACATGCTCTAAAGTGACCAACATTTCGGGATTGGCTCCCACCACTATCTTCCCCGCGTAGGCTGACAGTGCATATTTGCCGGCATTGAAAAGACCCTCGGGTATTTGGCACACGGAAGTATACCGCCCCGGCTGACGAAGAGTGGTGAGGTAATGGTCAACATCTCCATCCCCGGCAGCCAATATTTCAATGCCCGTAAGCGTACTCAGCGAAAACCCTAAATAAGCAAACGACATCTCGCGGAATATTTCGTAGTCAATCTCTACAGCAAAGGGTCGCCGCGCATCGATGGTGGCGGAAATCTTGTCTTCGTGGTCCACGATGCGAACCGCTCTGATCAGCACATTGGTTGTGCCCACACTATTAGTTTCCTGAAATACGTATTCGCCCCGTGGGGGGGTCTTTTTCATCAAATACTTGGATATAACTTCTTCGCTCGGCCCGATCATCTCGACCTGGCCCCGATTTATCCAGATAGTTCGTTCGCACAGCTGCTGTATGGGAGCCAAGCTATGGCTCACCAGTATGACCGTCCGTCCGCTTCTAATCACCTCCTGCATCTTTTTAACGCATCTTTGCTGAAAGCCGAAATCACCAACCGCTAATACTTCGTCGATGAGGAGAATCTCCGACTCCATGTGGACAGCCACCGAAAAAGCAAGGCGCATGTACATACCGGTCGAATAATACTTTACCGGAGTCTCCAGGAACTCTTCAATTTCAGAAAAAGCGGCGATTTCATCGAACTTGCGGCTGATCTCAGAGTGCTTCATCCCCATGATCGATCCGTTCAGGTACACGTTTTCTCTGCCAGTTAGTTCAGGATGAAATCCGGTTCCGACTTCTAGCAGGCTACCGATGCTTCCATACACAAGGGCACGACCTGAGGTGGGCTGTGTAATGCGTGATAGGATTTTCAGGAGCGTTGACTTGCCTGCACCGTTACGACCAATAATACCGACCAGTTCACCCTCCTCGATTTCAAAGCTAACATCCTTGAGGGCCCAAAGTTCACGATTATCGCCAGTCTTCCAATTGCTATTGCCAACCTTCCCATTACTGTTGGTCCGCCGGAAAGGAGCTCTTAGAAAATCACCGACACCTTCGCGCAAGCTCCCGTAGGATCGTCCCGAGCCGATCCTGTACAGTTTGCTCAAGTTTTCAACTGAAATGATCTTAGTCATTCACACTAAGTCCGCAAAGGTCCTTTCACGATTGCCGAAACTATAGATTGCGTAGACAAACAGAGCCAAAGTAATAACAACTGCCAGAGCGATTGCCCTGAGGTGGAAGGTCTGTCCGAGTAAAGCAGCACGGAAACCATCGACAACTCCTACCAGTGGATTCAACGAATAAATTAATTGGTACTTGGGCGGAACCAAACTGAGCGGATAGACGACCGGAGAAACGAACATCCAAAGCTGAATCAGGACGGGAAGAAAAAGGCTTACGTCGCGGTATTTAACATTTACGGCAGACGTCCACATTCCAAACGCCAAAGCAATTAGCGACACCAACAGGATCATGATGGGAAACATTAGAATATGAAACGTGAAGCCTACTCCATAGTAGATCATCAGGCCAACTAGAATGATGCAAGACACAAGTAAATCCACGAGCCGCGCGATAATCGTAGCGATGGGAATGATGACTCGTGGAAAATACACTTTTGTAATCAAACCTGAGTTTCCTACCAGACAATTGCCCGTGATCGAGACGGCCGATGAAAAGAAGGTCCAGATCATTATCCCGGTGTAGGCGAATAACGGATAAGGGATACCGTCAGATGGTACCCGGATCAGTCTACCCAAGACTACCGCAAAAATGAGGGTCATCAGGAGAGGTTGCAATACGACCCAGAGCATGCCGAGCACCGTCTGCTTGTATCGAATCTTGAGGTCACGCAACGCGAGAAAATACAGTAACTCACGATACGACCAGATATTGCGGAGATTTAGTGACGCCCAGGACTTGGTTTGTTGAATTGTGACTAACGGTTTAGCCGCTAACTCTTGCAATGTTGTCTGGGCCTCAACCGAGGCTTGGGTGCCGGGAACGCAAGCGTCATTTGGCGGCAGTGTCTGGAACTTCGCACCGCTTCTCGGTGTATTCATTAATGTTTATATTGCTGAGCCGCTCGAAATGTCGTAAGAGAATCCCGCAAGCGACTCAAACTGTCAACGACGGGTCGGAAAATCTGCTGTCCCAAAGAGACCGCGGTAGTTTAGCTGCGGGCTTACAAGTCCGTCAAGTTTGCATTCCTGGCGGTAGTGTCCTAATTTCAAATTAGGATACCACCTTTCTGGCGAGGGCTCGGAAAGGTTTCGTTTGCGCTAAAAGACCGGGCTGCGGCTGGGGGTTCTGCTTTCTAAACCACTCCAACCGCAGCCGACGATCAAACTTCAGACTTAATTCAAAGGAGACGAGTGAGCGGCTCACAACCCAAGCCGTCCCGTGCTCATCCACTCATCGCACCCCGCGGAACGGCGATGAGTGGACAATAAACTGGTCGAGGCAGTTTACTGCTGACCTACGGGCGCCGGAAGTACGTTGCCGCCTCCGTTATCCCTGACGTTATTGTTGCCGAATGACGTCATGCCCGCCGAGACTCCGGTAGCATTATTCATGATCGACACATCCGCAAGCGAGAAATGCGCTGCCCCGTTATTGTTGGCACCGATGCCTCCATTACTAACGATCAGCGTACTGATCACATTCATTTGAGCACTTGATTGAGCCAGGATTCCGTCACCCAGGTTTCTGGAGACATTGCATAATTTCACGTTAACCACGGCGGAGTTGCCGGTGAGCACGCCTGTAGAAGTATTGGACTGGATACGGGTGTTGTCTATGGTGGCTATTATTGGCCCCCCAGAGGTTCCCCCGACCGCGATACCAACTATATTGTCTCTCACGAAGCAATCGTTCACCCATAGGTTCGGGAGCGGACTTGACTGAGTGCGTTCATCGCTGATGGCGCGGCCGTTGGTGCCGCCGGCACCCCGAAAGGCATAAATCTGGCAATGGTCAACGATGACGCTCTTGGCCTGCTGAATCAAAATTCCGTGGAGGCCAGTGCCGAGGCCATTGAAATCGAGGTTCCGCAAGGCCACTACATCGCCGGTGCCGGCGTTGATAATGATGCCATTCGTTCCCGAGACAAGTACGCCGGCTGTATGTCCGCCGCCCTCAACGGTAATCGATTTGGTGATGGTCAGGGCCCCGAACCCGCCATCGTCAAGGGCATCGATCTCTCCGGCTGGGGCAGTCTTGGAAATCGCGCCCGCGAAAGTCTTGCATGGCGCCGTGCGGCTGCAAGGATTAGCATCGTCGCCGACGCCGGACACCCAGGTGCGCGTAGCTTGCGCCTGGGCCATGGAAGCAACCGCGAGCGTAAACGCAGCGATTGCAATTACGTTAATCGTGAACCGAAACTTGTTCATTTGGAGTCTCCTTTTTTTCAAGTTGAAAGTTTGGGTGGCACCAGTAGAACACGGATCTGTTCCGGCCACTGCTGCGCCGAGCTTCCCAATGGTCGATGAAAGCGAGTTGTTCGTCAAGGTTTTTTTGACTGAACGCATACAATTTTTCCGTCTGATTCGTTAGCTGCCGCCGCAATCGCGAGTCGAGTCATTGGTAATCGTTACTGAAGCATCGCTCGAACAACTGACCGACTGATAGATAAAACATCCATCCTGGTCTTCGGCGATCGTTCTAATGCTCGCCTGATCGCAAGCCACATTGTTCAAGGAGGTCGAATGGCCAGGCGGGATGGCAGAATCGTTGAGCTGATCTGAGCTCCAGAGATTCGAGTCCGGCGGCGACAGAAACACATGCTTGATATCGCCGCTCGAATTATTGGTCACCGTGATATTGATTGTCGCATTATGCGCTTGCGAGCGCTTGGCCGCTGACGCGAGCGTTGCAACCAAAAGCGCAACCAGCGCCAGAATGTAGAAAGCGTTCCGACCAACGTTTAAGGTTTTCATAGCAAGCTCCGCATCAAAAAAGAGAATCAACTTCAAGATTAGGCGGAACGGAAGTCGGTTCCGCCTCTTCATTATCTCGCGTACATCATGGACAGCTGCTGGTGACTGTGTAGTGCACGCCGCTATCAATGGAACCGTTATTGTTGTTCTGCGACTTCGGTACCATTACCTTAGCGGTTGCCTCGCCAAAGTTGCCGGCAGCGTCCACCACCTTGAAGTAGATGGTGTACACACGACCATCGCCGCCGCCTTCCCGCTCGGCGCGCAACTGAGCCGTCTTGCAATCCGAGGCAATCACAATGTCGTTCAGCGTATTGCCTGAGCCGGGACCGTTTTCCGCCTCGTCACTGGTGATCTTGGTGATGTAAACCTTGCTGCGATTCACAGTGGTATCACAATTGTCTTGGGCACTGAGCACAAAGTCAGTAACCCTGACTGTTTGATACTGGTGATTCGGCGGCCAGAACGACATTTGCTGGTTCGCGTCAATCGTTATGGTCGGCTTCTCAGTGTCAATCACAGTCACCGTCTGTGTGCACTCCGAGTAATTGCCCGAAGCATCGGTGGCTCTCCACGTGATCGTGGTTGTGCCCTGCGGATAGGTATCGGTCAGCGGCCGCCCGTCACCTCTGGTGGCCGTGATGATCGGAGTAGCGTCGCAGTTGTCCGTCGCCGTGGCGGTTCCGGGAGAGACGTGCGCGGCGCAAGTTCCGGGCTCGGTCGGCACATTGCTGATGTTGGACGGACAAGTAATCTGCGGCGCTGTCGTATCGTTAACGGTGAACGTTACGTCTTTGGTCGAGGTATTGCCGGCCCCGTTGTTATTACTCGAGCCGTCGTTGGCCTCAATGTGCACGGTGTGTGGTCCAAGTCCGACCATAGTCCCTGCCGCTGGCGTCTGCGTATAGCTAATGTGCGGATGCCCCTGACAGGCCTCGGACTGATCCGAACTGGCGCACGCGCAATTGTCAGTCACCGTGCTGCTGTAATCCGGCACGGGAGTAAGACAATTGGCATCCGCCGACGCGGATGAATTGGTGGCCGCGATATTCGGCGGCGTGACATCATCGACCTCAACAGTCTGGTTACACGACGCGCTGCCAACACGATGTGCCTCTTCATCCGCATTATTTGCATACGGACCTGGCGTGTCGTGAGAATACGCCGTCCAGGTAACCGTCGTAATGCCGCCGGCAAATGGAAGATCCTGAGCCTTCCGGACACAGCTTTCGCCATTGACGTCGCAGTCGTACATTGGCTTGCCGTCGCTGCGAGTGCCGATCACAGTAACATTGTCGCCGGTCGTGGTTGGCGTGCCGAGAACGATTGTAGCCTCGCAGTTATTATCTGCGTTCGCCTGCTTGTTCGCAGGGCAAGCGATCGTCGGTGGATTGGTTGTGTTATCCGTGACCGTTACAGTGAATGAGCAACTGCCGTTACCCTGAGTGGCTGAGGCCACCACCGTGGTGGTTCCAACCGGGAAGAACGAGCCCGAAGGATGGTCGTAGGACACCGTGCCGCAGGTGCCCGAAGCCCGCGGGTCTTCGTAACTTACATGAGTGCCGCGTTGATTATTCTCTGAGGTGTCCGCGGTGGCATTGATATTCTCCGGACATTCTAGAATGCACGAGGGTGGCGTCCCGCTGCTTCCTACTCTAAACGTTTCCGTAGTAAACGAGTTGTCCAGGGGATTCTGTTCCGCCGTTGCGCTGGAAATTGTGGCCGTATTCTGAAGGTTTCCTCCCGCCGTGCCAGCCGTAAAGTTAAGAACGAACCTGGCCATGGAACCCTTCGGGAAGAGCGCGATCGTGCAATCGGCAGACTGGCTACCGCTGCATACCCAAGGAAGTCCTTCGGGCTGCGTAACCGAGTTAAATGTTGCGTTACTAAAAATGTCATCCACGAAATGCGCGTTGACGGCATCGTCGGGGCCATTGTTGGTGATTGTTACCGAGAATTGGACCGGCCCGTTTTCTATCGGGTAATCGCCAGTGCGGGTTTTGGTGATTGAGAGATCCACCACCGGATGCGAGGCGTCTTTTACCGTTAAGAAGGCGCTGCTCCTAACAGAATTTCTCGAAGTAATTATGTTTACTCTCCATTCGCCGCGGTTATCAACCGTAACGTCATTTACAGTTGATGTCTGCGTCGTCGGGAGCATGAAGGTGTCGGTCTGCGGATCGGTTGTTATTGGAGTGCGCTTTTCCACAAACCTTGCCGGATCCACCCACGCGAATCGAAAACCAGTCTGTCCAACTGCTTTCGCGCACACCGTCTCACCCAAAACAAAAGTTGTTCTGGCGATTGTACAGGTCGAATCATAAGTGGCAATCGGTGGGGCATCTATGACTGTAAAAACGGCGGGTGTCTGGGGATCGTCTTGTCCATTCAGATCTTGCGTGATCTCGACTTTATATACGCCGGTGGTGTTAGGAGCGTAGGTAAATGTCTGCGGATTAGTTGTTATCACTGTGGTTGTTCTGCTGCCAGAGACAATCGTGTTTTGTGTGCCCGTTAAGATCCAATCGACCCAACGGCCACCCGGCCAATTAAGATCGACGTTGTCTGTTTTCGCGCAGACAGTTTCACCGACAAAAAATGTCGATCGCGGAGTTGTGCAGTCGCCGGCGTACGTCGCAATACTTTCAGCAGCGAGCAACGACGATGTCTTGCTCCGCGCGGTAATGAGCTTGGCGCTTTTTCGCGCCTTGGATGCCGTACCGATCCCATCCGGTGTCAAGAACCCGTTACGGGCCGAATATGCCGGAAGAGCGATCATCGCGGCTGCAATTAGCAATGTAGCTACTAGAATGAAAACGTGATAATGCTTCCGAGTGAATAGGCGGCCGTTTTTGGTTTTCATTATTAGCTCCTTAACTGATCGGCGATCGGTCGTAGTAAATCGAGCCATCACTGATGCAAACGCTTTGCGACTGAGACTCAAAGCATAGAAGGACTGATCCAGCAAAGTATGCTGGGAGGAATCGATTTCGATTCCTCTGAGGCACTCGTTCGGGGGAACTTCTTGTGACTAGCGAAGTTGGCTTGACGGCTCCGCTTGCAAAAAAGTGGCAATCTTAATACCGCAGGTTTGTAATACTGTCAATCACTTTTCAACGAGTTGTCATTGATTTTTTGGATAGGAATCATAACAGACGCTTGGCTCTCAAATTGACAGCCTCACTTCCGGTTGGCTTTACTGTGGGTGACTTAAAAGACTCGAATCAAACAATCGGCGCGGAGTTTATCGCCACAAATGACGCTTTCGAAAGCCAAAATCTTCGTAACTGGCGGCGCAGGATTTATTGGGTCAGCGTTTGTCTCAGCGGCACTTGCCCAACTAACCACGGCTCGCATTGTTAATCTCGACGCCCTTACCTATGCAGGTAACGCGCAGAACCTTCGGAACCTGGATTCTGAAAGGCATCGGTTCGTGAGGGCGGACATCCGCGATAGGGAAGCGGTGCTGAATAATTTGGAAATTGGTACCGATATCGTCATTAACTTCGCCGCCGAATCGCATGTCGATCGTAGTATTACTTCAGCAGATGAATTCATCACGACGAACGTACTCGGCACTCAGGTGCTCCTGGATTGCGCGCGCGAACGCGGAGTCAGGCGCTTCGTCCAAATTTCGACTGATGAAGTCATGGGCACCTTACCTGAGGATGAACATTCGTTCTTCACTGAAGCTTCGCCGCTTAGACCAAATAGTCCTTATGCTGCTTCAAAGGCGGCCGCAGAGCATCTTGTTCGCGCGGCGCACCACACGTTTGGTTTGGATACGATCATCACGCGATGCGGCAACAACTATGGGCCACGGCAATTCCCCGAAAAGCTCCTGCCCTTAATAATTGCAAATGCAATCCACGACGAGCCGATCCCTGTGTATGGTGATGGTCAGAATGTTCGCGATTGGATCTACGTCGAAGATCACTGTCGGGCAATTCTTAAAATCATCGAATCCGGTCGCAGCGGCGGTATTTACAACATCGGAGCACGCAATCCGCGAAGGAATATCGATGTCGTCAAATCAGTACTCGACATTCTCGGCAAGCCACACTCGCTGATTAGGTTTGTACAGGACCGTCCCGGTCACGATCGACGCTACGCGATTGATCCATCGCTGATTGAAACCGAACTCGCTTGGACACCACGCGAAACCTGGGAAACCGGTTTGCAGAAGGCAATTCAGTGGTATCGAGACAACCCAGAATGGATCGCGAGAGCCCGCAGCGTACAGTATCGGAACTATTACGCGAAGCAATACGGAACTGAAGTGGGAAGGTGATGAAGGTAATCGTCACAGGAACCGCTGGAATGGTCGGACGAGCGGTGGTTCGTGACTGTTTGAGTCGAGGCTCGCTCGTGTCCGGGTTCGATCACACCGCGCTGGATATTACAGACCTGTCCTCTATAGAGAGTGCTTTTGATCGAGAGCGTCCCGACGTGGTCATTAACTGCGCCGCTTGGACCGACGTAGATGGGTGCCAACGAGATCTGAACCGCGCTCGACTGGCCAACGCTCGCGGACCCGAACTGCTGGCTGCAGCCTGCCGCAGACATGAGGCACTGCTAATCAGTATTTCTACTGACTATGTTTTCGACGGCGAGAAGCCGGGGTTCTACACACAGAGCGATGAACCAAATCCGATTAGTCTCTATGGCGTCACGAAATTCGAAGGCGAGCAAGCTGCCCAAGCGCAATGGTCCAGAACGATTATTGTCCGCAGTGGCTATCTGTTTGGCATCGGGGGCACGAATTTCCTGGCTACACTTCTCGATCGACTCCGACGAGGCGAAAAACTACGCGTCATCAAAGACATGTTCGGTACTCCTACCTATGCAAACCATCTCGCCGCTCGATTAGTTGAACTTGCAGAAAAAAATGTCCCCGGAATTTATCATGTGGTGAATTCAGGCGACGGAGCGAGCTTTGCTGAATTCGCCTACGCCGCCGCAGAGCAAGCGCACTTGGACCCGGGCTTACTGAGTCCAGTGAGTATTTCATCGCTCGCCTTGCCCGCCCCGCGGCCCCGCAATTCCAGGTTGGCGTGCCTTAGATCTGCGGCAATCGGTCTTGCCCCTATGCCCAGTTGGCAGGACGCGCTCAGCGAGTTCATTGAGTCCGCTCCTTTCCAGTTTGCTGGGGCGTCGAATTAGCCATTTGTCCCAGCCGAGGCCTCTGCTATCATGCTTACTTTCCGACGAGGAAAGTATTACTTGCAAGGCTGAATTACCATGACTCACGACGAACATCTGGTTCCGGCGCGCACCGGTCGCGACTTGGACACAACGCTGGCCGATCTCACGCAATCGAGACCCTACGCCAACAAGTACCCCCAATACGGCGCGACGGCTGGTGAGTTTAATATTAAGGACTACCTTTTCATCGTCCTCAAACGTAAGTGGTTGATCCTGAGCCTCGTGCTCATCGTCACTTCGCTTGCCACTATTCAGGCCTACCGCGATCCGTCGACTTATCAGGGCACGACGATGATTAGGATTGAGGGTCGCTCACCAGGCATCTTGAGTACAGGACCAGGCAATGTCCTGGTAGCCAGTCAGCCCGATCCCGGTTTCTGGGGTACACAACTTAGGTTGTTGCATAATCCGCAACTGGCGAGGCAAGTGGTGCTAACACTCGATCTCCCGCATAACCCCAAGTTCATAAACGGCCAGGCACAAAGCAGCGTTTTTAGTTCAATCAAGCGCATCTTCGTCGGCGACAAGATACCGTCAGGCCCTTCAACCGCGAATCCTATTGAACCAATAAGCGAGACTGAGATGAATGCGCGTCCGTTCTCTCCAGAGGAACTGGCCGCGCTCGAACCCTACGAGGACGCAATTGCGAACGGCCTCGACGTTGAAGCGATCGAAAAAACGAATCTCGTGAACATTCGCTTCACGCATACGGACCCGGAAATGGCGCAGAAAATCGCGAACACACTGGCGGACGTGTTTGTGAAGAACAATATGGACGCGATTACTGCTGGCTCGAGCACGGCGGAGATGCAGCTCAGCCAACAGGTCGCAAAGTACCAGGAAAAGATCAGAGGAGAAGAACGCGCGCGATTTGATTTCGCAAAAGCGCACAACTTGCCAATTGATGCGAACAAGCCGGGCGCCGATCTCGAGGGGGCGCGATTGGCAACATACAGTGCGCAGCTGTTAGAAGCAGAAAATAATACCAGAACGCAAACGGCAGTTTACGAAGCCGCCGTAAACGCACCGGATCCATTTACCGCCCCGGAAGTGCAGTCCGATCAGCGAATTCAGAAACTACGCGACAAGGTCGGAGAATTGGAAGATAAGCTAACGGCACTGCGAGAGCAGTACACCGATGAGTGGCCCGAAGTTCAGAAGGTCAGGAAGCAATTAAAGGCATTGAAAGACCAGCTTGACGCCGCGCCTAAGGAAGTCCTCGCGGGATTAAAGTCGAGACGCGATTCAGCAATCAAAAAACAGAAGAGCCTCATGAAGGCGTACGGATCTCAGCACGGCACAACTATCCAGCAGACCAAGGACCAGATCGATATGGCGATCATCACTCAGGATCTGGAAACCGATAAACAATACCTGGCGACGCTGATGCAGAGGCTGCGCGAATTGAAGGTGACTTCCGGCAGCGGCACGAACAGTGAAGTGCACATTGCCACTTACAGCCGCCCAGGAGCTCTAGTTGGGCCCGCCCGGATGCGGACCATTATGCTCGCTTTCATTTTGTCTTTGGTCGCGGGAGTGGGTCTGGCGTTCCTGCTCGACTTCCTCGATGACACCCTAAAGTCTGTCGACGATGTCGATCGCTATCTGCACCTGCCGGCCCTCGCGTTGATCCCATCGGTGATGGGCGACAAACCGAAACTCAAGGGCGCCGCGGAACCGCACCCGAATACGGCGACGACGGCCCTGACAATGGTTAAGGATGTTCGCTCGCCGGTAGCCGAGTCGTACCGCCACTTGAGAACATCGCTGTTGCTCTCGAGCGCCGGCACGCAACCCAAAACCATTTTGGTGACCTCGAGCCAACCATCTGAGGGCAAGACCACCACGGCCATCAATACCGCGTTCATGTTGGCGCAGACGGGCGCCGAGGTTGTGATCATCGATTGCGATCTGCGCCGGCCGCGGCTTCATGCGCACTTCAATCTGCCGAATACGCGCGGTGTAACTAATTGCTTATCAGGTGAAGGAAAAAATCTTGATGAGTTGATCCAAACGTATGACAAACAGCCGAACCTTAAACTTTTGACTTCCGGGCCGATCCCGCCAAATCCGGCAGAACTCCTCGGCTCTGAAGAAATGCGAAAGCTGCTTGCGCGTTTGAGCGAAAGATTCACGCATGTGATCGTTGACTCGCCACCGGCCATCTCATTCACTGACGCCTCGATTCTCTCTACGTTCGTCGACGGCGTCATTCTAGTGGTTCACGGCGGACGCAGTTCGCGCGCTGTGGTGCGGCGAGCGAAGCAGAAGCTGCAGGATGTGGGCGCGCACATTTACGGCGTCGTGCTGAACAATGTGAAGATTGAAGCCCGAAACGATTATTACACCGGCTACTATTCCTACTACAGCGAATACTACAGTTCGGATGAAGAGCCCGGCGACCAGAACACCAGCGCGGCTGCCAGCTAAGAGTCGTCTTCACTTAAACCATGCCCGGACAATTCTGCGTGATCGCGCCTGACGTAAAACTCGGGCGCGATGTAATTATCTATCACTTCGTAAACCTCTACGGTTGCGAAATCGGCGATGAAACCAGCGTGGGAACCTTCGTCGAGATTCAGAAGAATGCGCGGATCGGCCGCCACTGCAAAATCTCGAGTCACAGTTTCATCTGCGAAGGCGTCACCATTGAAGACGATGTCTTCATTGGGCATGGAGTCGTCTTCATCAACGACAAATTCCCGCGCGCGACAAACTCTGATGGTTCGAAGCAGACCGAGGCGGACTGGAAAGTCATACCCACAGTCGTAAAGCGGCGGGCCAGCATTGGTAGCGGCGCCACGATCCTTTGCGGCGTGACGATCGGTGAAGAAGCAATCGTCGGTGCCGGCGCTGTCGTCACCAAAGACGTTCCTCCGGGAGCTACCGTAGCGGGAAATCCCGCCGCCGTGCTTGAAGCATAACCCACACAAGAAGGAAGCCCGTTAATTCCCTTTTCAACCAATGCTCGATATGCTCTGTTTCCGATGAGTATAATCCGCGTAGGCGTAATCGGATGCGGTTATTGGGGTCCGAATCTGCTGCGCAACTTTGCCGAAAATGTCGGGGCTGAGTTGCGTTGGATTTGCGACGTGGACGATGCGCGCCTCGCGGCCATGGCTCGTCGCTATCCAGCCGCGCGCACGACCACGGATTACCATGATTTGATTTCTGATCCTAACCTTGACGCAATCACGGTGGTCACTCCGGTGTCGACGCACTTCCCGATCGCGAGCGAAGCATTACGCGCGGGCAAACACGTGCTGGTGGAAAAGCCCCTGACCGCAACTGCGGCCGAAGCCGAAGAGTTGATTGCGCTAGCCGAAGCGTCGAGTCTTTCGCTGATGGTCGATCACACATTCGTCTACACCGGCGCGGTGCGAAAAATGAAAGAGATCCTCGCGAGCGGCGAACTGGGCGATTTGTTTTACTTTGATTCTGTGCGCATCAACCTCGGTCTCTTTCAAAAAGACATTAATGTTCTTTGGGATCTCGCGCCGCATGATCTCTCCATAATGGATTACCTGATCGAGCGGCAACCGGTCGGCGTCAGCGCGATTGGCAGTTGTCATATCGAAAACGGAACTGAAAACATCGCGTATCTCGTGATGCGCTTCGATGACGAATTCATCGCACATTTTCATTTCAATTGGCTGGCGCCGGTGAAGATTCGCCGCGCGCTGATCGCCGGCCGCAGCAAGATGATTCTTTACGACGACATTGAACCAACCGAAAAAGTTCGCGTATACGACAAGGGCGTGACCGCTAATCGCGTCGGCGATCGCGAGGTCGACTATCAAACCTTGATCAGTTATCGCACGGGCGACGTTTGGGCCCCCAAGCTCGATCCCACTGAGGCGCTCCGTTACGTTGTCGCTGAGTTTTTGGATTCGATTCGTGAGCGGCGCCGGCCATTGACAGACGGGCAGGCAGGTCTGCGTGTTGTCAGACTATTAGAGGCCGCGAACGAATCTATGAAAGAAAGCGGCAACTTCAAATTGCTCTCCAGACACATAGAAGCCGCACCCGCAGCATAATGCAAGTTCCTTTATTCGACCTTAAATCTCAATTCGCCCCGATTCGCGATCAAGTTCACGCCGTCGTGGATCGCGTATTCGAGACACAGACGTTTGTCCTCAGCGACGAAGTGTCGGCGCTCGAAGCAGAAATCGCCGCCTACTCGCAAACTAAACACGCAATTGGCTGCGCCTCCGGATCCGACGCGCTGATTCTTGCCCTGATGTCGCTGGGCATTGGCCCGGGCGATGAAGTGATTACTTCTCCGTTTACTTTCTTTGCGACGGGCAGCGCGATTACTCGATTTGGCGCGCGACCAGTGTTTGTCGATATCGACCCAAAGACTTACAACCTCGATCCGGCTCTCGCGGCCAAGGCGGTCACCGCAAAGACAAAAGCGATCGTGCCCGTGCACATCTATGGCCAATGCGCCGACATGGACTCACTACTCGAACTGGGCCAGGAAGCTCGCTTGCCAATTATTGAGGATGCGGCACAGGCCATTGGCGCCAGGGATTGCGGGCGACGTGCTGGATCTATGGGCGCGATTGGTTGCTACAGCTTCTATCCGTCAAAAAACCTCGGCGGCGCCGGCGATGGCGGAATGATCGTAACCAATGACGATGATCACGCCGCGCGTCTGCGAATTCTGCGCGTGCATGGCGAAGAAAGGCGCTACTACCACAAGTTCATCGGCATCAACAGTCGGCTCGACTCTTTGCAAGCCGGGGTGCTGCGGGTGAAGCTGCCGCACCTCGATGAATGGATTGCCGGGCGTCAACATCGAGCGCAACGATACCTATCGATGTTCACCGACGCGGGACTATCTGAGTTTGTCGAACCACCCTTCATCAGGTCTGACGCAAGCCACGTCTTTCATCTTTTCGTAATTCGCGTGCGTGCCGGTAAGCGAGACGCGTTGCTGGATCATTTGAAGAACGCTGGGGTCGGCTCGGGAGTTTACTATCCAGTGCCGCTCCATTTGCAGGAGTGCTTCAGCTATCTGGGCTACAAGCTGGGTGATTTTCCGATCTCGGAAGCGGCGTCCGCCGAGACACTCGCGTTGCCGGTGTACCCCGAATTAACCGACGAACAGCAGGACTATGTGGTGAACGCGCTGACGCAGTTTTTCCGGAGTTAATCTTTCAGATCGATCCCCAGCGCGTCTTACTTGCTGCCGATGCATGCTGCATCTGCTGAGCTTCCGCCTCATGATTTGCGAGGGCCAAATCGTGATCGACCATCAACTTCACAAGTTGATTGAAATCGACTTTCGGCTCCCAACCTAATTTCTTTCTGGCCTTGGTCGCATCGCCTAACAGTAAATCAACTTCAGCCGGCCGAAAGTACTTTGGATCAACTTCCACGTATTGCTTCCAATCAAGATCCAGGTAGGCAAAAGTCCTGTCGAGAAAGTCACGCACCGAGTGAGTTTCGCCGGTCGCAATTACATAGTCGTCTGCTTCATCTGCCTGCATCATCAGCCACATCGCTTCGACGTAATCGCGCGCGTAGCCCCAGTCGCGGCGCGCATCGAGATTGCCGAGATAAAGTTTGTCTTGCAGACCGAGCTTGATCCGGGTCGCACCGCGCGTGATCTTTCGCGAAACAAAAGTTTCGCCGCGTCGCTCAGACTCATGATTGAAGAGAATACCATTGCACGCGAACATACCGTATGACTCGCGATAATTTACGGTGATGTGATACGCGTAAGCCTTGGCACAGCCGTACGGCGAGCGCGGGTAGAACGGCGTTTTTTCTGTCTGCGGGGTCTCCGCGACTTTGCCGTATAGCTCGGACGACGACGCCTGATAGAACTTTGGCTTGATTCCGGTTTCGCGAATCGCTTCGAGAAAACGAACCGTCCCGAGGCCGGTGACCTCAGCGGTGTACTCCGGGATGTCAAAGCTTACGCGGACGTGCGATTGGGCGCCGAGGTTGTAGATCTCATCAGGCTGCACCTGGCGCAGGATCGTATTCAACGAACTCGAATCATTCAGATCGCCGTACAGCAGTCGAAGTCGAGTTCCTTTTTCGTGTGGGTCTTGATAGAGATGGTCGATCCGATCCGTGTTGAATGACGACGAGCGACGAATAATGCCGTACACGTCATAGTCATTCTCCAGCAGCAGCTCAGTCAAAAACGAGCCGTCCTGGCCCGTGATGCCGGAGATCAATGCCGTCTTGCTCATTCGGTAGTTACCCTTCTTCGTCACTCGCACGCTTGATTTGGGCGCTAGCTGCCAGAGTGCTTCGACGTTCCCAAAGTTTTTGTTACCATAACCAAGCCGTAGCGTCCAGAGCAAGGGTCACCGCACATCTTAAGAAAGCGACAAACCTCAGCTTCAATTGAGTAACGAATTCCCTTTTACCAAAATCGTGGTCACAGGGGGCGCCGGTTTTCTGGGGCGCTTCGTCACTGAGAAGCTGCGCGCATTTTCAAATACGCAACTCTTTATCCCGCGCGCCGCTGAGTACAATCTAATTGAAAAAGAGGAAATCGTGCGCCTGCTTGATGATGCTCAACCCGATCTCGTGATTCATCTCGCGGCCGTCGTCGGCGGCATTGGCTACAACAAAGAGAATCCGGGAAAATTCTTTTATGACAATCTGATGATGGGCGTGCAGTTGATTGAGCAGTCGCGATTGCACGGCGTAAAAAAATTCGTGGCCACCGGCACGGTCTGCGCTTATCCAAAGTTCACTCCGGTGCCTTTCAAAGAAGACGATCTTTGGAACGGTTATCCAGAAGAGACGAACGCGCCTTACGGCCTGGCAAAAAAAATGATGCTCGTGCAATCACAGTCTTACCGTGATCAGTACGGTTTCAACTCGATCTTTTTGTTGCCTGCCAACCTTTACGGTCCGGGAGATAATTTCGACCTGCACACTTCTCATGTGATTCCGGCTTTGATTCGAAAGTGTGTTGAAGCCAAACGGAGCGGGGCCGACTTTATCGAAGTTTGGGGATCGGGCAAACCTTCGCGCGAGTTTCTCTATGTCGAAGATTGCGCAGAAGGACTTGTTAAGGCGGCGTCGGCTTATAACGAAAGCGATCCGGTAAATCTCGGTAACGGACGTGAAGTCGTGATCAAAGAATTGGTCGAAACGATCATGAGCTTGGTCGGATTCGAAGGCGACATCCGGTGGCAAACCGACAAACCCGATGGTCAGCCGCGCCGGCAGCTTGATGTAACTCGAGCGGCGGAAAAATTTGGATTTAGCGCGCATACGTCGCTTGAGGACGGACTGCGTAAAACCATCGACTGGTATGAAGCGAACTACTAGGACTCACTTTATTATCGTCCCGATTCAAACGTAAAAATATGCGTCTCAAGTCTTTTCGAGCTGAGCGCGAATTCGGACTGATCGTCGGCGGCATCTTTGTGCTGCTTAGCGCATGGTGGATCTATCGCGGCAAGTTTCCGCGCATCAGCGAGATCACTCTTACACTCGGGGCCGCGCTGGTCTTGCTTGGGCTTGTCTTTCCACGCGCCTTGGTTTATCCAAATAAGGCATGGATGGCGCTCGCAGAAGTTTTATCCTTTATCTCGACGCGACTCATTCTGGCCGTCGTTTATTTCCTCGTCTTGACGCCGATTGGCGTTATCAAGCGATGGTTCGGCTGGGATCCGCTGCATCGCCGCGAGGCGGCGCGCGAATCTTACTGGCGGCCGTATTCTGAACGGCAGCGTGATCCGAAACATTATGAGAAGATGTATTAAGGAAATGATATGTCAAAAGCACGCGTAATCGGCGAACTCTGGCAGTTCATGAGAGAGAACAAAAAGTATTGGCTCGCGCCGATCGTGATCACGCTGGTGGTCTTCGGCGTGCTGCTGGTGCTGGCCAAGAGTTCGGCCGTTGCGCCGTTCATTTACACACTATTCTAGGTGGCTTAATGGACTGCTAAATCGCGCTCAACCTTTTTTCGCACTCCATAGGCCCTGGTGGACGGCTTTCCGCCACCACCGGCTGACAGACAAATTATGAATCGGCTAAAACGAGTCAGCCTTCTACTCCTAATTAACGTGCTGGTTTTAGTGCCGCTAATTTACGGGTTTGAGTTTTTTTTGCGATGGCGAGACCCGAAGCGCCAGTTGCCTTTTGATGGAATTGTCAATGGGAAAAGGATCACCTGGGGTCGCGCGGTCACGAATAACCGATTCGGTTTTCGCGAACGAGAGTTTGAAACCCCTAAGCCAAAGAACGTTTTGCGAATCATGGTTATTGGGGATTCGCTGACTTGGGGTCCCGGTCTTGCAGCCGAAGAACGCTACTCCTATTTACTTGAGAAGCGGCTTAAGGAGGCTTATCCGAATCGGAGCTTCGAAGTTTTAAACTTTGGAGCTGAAGCTGCATCGACAATTGAAGAACGAGCCGTACTCAGCAAGTACAAAGATATCGTCCAGCCCGATCTAATTGTCATTGGCTTTTGCGTCAATGATCCGCAACCCAGGCAGGAGAACTACAGTATTGAGCGCGAGCAGTTTGAGAATCACTCTCGGCGACTGTTCACCTCCGTGAAGTATAGATCGCAGCAATTCGGATTGCCTGCTCTGGGGCAGTTGGTTGCCGATGCCATCCACGGCCTCGCTGAAAAGACGAATAAGATACCTCAGACCGATGTCGCCCTGGCGCGGGTTTACGTTCCGACGTCAACTGACTGGCGGGACTTCGTACTGGCACTCAACGAAATCAAGCGAATGTCTGATCAGATGAAGCTACCATCTCCTATCTTCGCGGCTTTAAACCAAAGCGCCCGTGTCGGCAGCGATTACGATCACCCTAGCCAATTTCTGTCCACCATACTTCGCTTGACGCGTCAGGGCGAGGAGGCGGCCGGCGCTGCGGGATTTAAGACGATCGACTACGAAAAGGAAATCCCCCTAGAGCTGCCGACTGATGCCACAGGCTTGAATATTCTCGACAGTCATCCCTCGGCTAAACTCAATCAACTGTATGCGAAAAAGTTATTTGCGGCGGTGGTCAATGATTTAGGCTTGAACTAAATCACGGTTCACACTCGTTTGTTGCCACGCATCTCCGGAATGAACTAAGCCGTCACCATGAAAATTCTAGGCATCTCTGCGTTCTATCACGACTCGGCCGCGTGCCTGGTGTCAGACGGCGAGATTATCGCCGCTGCGCAGGAAGAACGATTCACGCGCATCAAGCACGATCACAATTTCCCCGTGCACGCCGCGCATTACTGTTTGCAGGAAGCAAACATTACCGCTGATGAATTGGATTACGTCGGCTTCTATGACAAGCCACTGCTGAAATTCGATCGGCTGCTTGAGACGTATCTCGATTACGCGCCTTCCGGGTTTCGTTCATTCTTGAAAGCGATGCCGCTTTGGATGAAAGAGAAACTGTGGATGCCGGACTTGATTCGCACCGAGATGGCCAAAGCCAACGGCATCGATGATGAACGCGCGGCGAAAAAAGCCGGTAAGAAATTCGCATGGGGTCTTTTGTTCGGCGATCATCATGAGAGTCACGCTGCCAGCGCTTTCTATCCATCGCCATTTGCAGAGGCGGCGATTCTGACAATCGATGGCGTGGGCGAGTGGGCCACGAGCTCGATCGGTATCGGGCGCGGGAATGAAATCACTTTGCAGAAAGAGCTGCGCTTCCCCGACAGTCTCGGTTTGCTCTACAGCGCGTTCACCTACTACACCGGTTTCAAAGTTAACAGCGGCGAATACAAAGTCATGGGCCTCGCGCCGTATGGCGAGCCAAAGTATCTGTCGGCGATCAAAGACAAGCTCGCCGAGATTCGCGATGACGGTAGCGTGCGGTTGAACCACGAATGTTTCAGCTACGCGCAAGGACTGCGAATGACTAACGGCGCGTTCGACAGCGTATTTGGCGGCGCGCCACGCCAACCTGAATCGAAAGTCACGCAACGCGAGATGGATCTCGCGCGCAGCATCCAGGCTTTTACCGAAGAAGCTTTGATGAAGATGGCCCAATTCGTCCACCACGAAACAGGAATGAAGAATCTCTGCATGGCGGGCGGCGTCGCGCTGAATTGCGTCGCCAATGGCCGCCTTTTGCGTGAGGGTCCATTCGAAAACATTTGGATTCAGCCGGCCGCCGGTGATGCGGGCGGCGCAGTGGGAGTCGCTCTAGCAATTTGGCATCGATATCTGGGTATGGACAGAACTACGGTGGATCACACGCCGGATTCACCTGCCCCAACTCAGCGTTGTTACTCCGACGGAATGAAGGGATCGTTTCTCGGTCCGCGCGATAGTGTTGAAGACATCGAGAGTTTTCTGAAATCGGGCAATCTGCCTTACAAGAAATATTCGCAGACCGAATTGCCCAATGTCGTTGCTGAGTTGCTCGCTTCAGAGAAAGTGATCGGTCTGCACCAGGGGCGAATGGAGTTTGGGCCGCGCGCACTCGGTGGCCGCAGCATCATCGGCGATCCGCGCTCGCCATCGATGCAGTCAGTGATGAACCTGAAGATTAAGTATCGCGAGAGCTTTCGTCCCTTTGCGCCTAGCGTCTTGCGCGAACATGTCTCTGATTGGTTCGACTTGAACGATGACAGTCCGTACATGCTTCTAGTTGCAGATGTGTTACCGGAACATCGGCGCAAGCTAACGCGCGAGGAAGATGAGCTGTGGGGCATCGACAAATTGAACGTGCCTCGGTCGGAGATCCCCGCGGTGACCCACGTAGATTACTCGGCACGAATTCAGACCGTGCGGCGCGAGGTCAACCCACTCTATTACGACATCATTGAAGCATTTCGTCGTCTCACAGGTTGTCCCTTAATCGTAAACACGAGTTTCAATGTCCGCGGCGAGCCGATTGTCTGCGCGCCTGAAGATAGCTATCGTTGCTTCATGCGGACTGAGATGGATTATCTCGTGCTCGAAACGTGCGTGCTCGATAAGCGCGACCAGCCCCAATTCAAAGAATCGCGAGACTGGCGCAAGGAATTCGCGCTCGATTGAATGCTTAACGACAATCCCTCCATCGAAATCAGCGTGGTCGTGCCCGTTCGCGACGAAGAGGATTCGATTCGCGACTTGCTGCGCGGACTCCTCAATCAAACGCTCGCGCCGCATGAGATCCTGATTACCGATGGCGGTTCGCGCGATGCCACTATTCGAATCATCGAGGAGTTCATCACCAGTGGTGCGCCGATTAAACTTTTTCGCGAGCAAGAATCGATGCCGGGACACGCGCGCAACGTGGGCGCGAGTCATGCGGCCTGTGAATGGATCGCTTTTACAGACGCAGGCACAATCCCGTCAGCGGACTGGTTGCAAGCGTTAATTGAAAAGGCCAAAGACAATTCAGAGATCGACATTGTCTACGGCGCGTTTGAGCCGGTCACCGACACGTTATTCAAGCAGTGTGCAGTGATGGCTTACTTGCAGCCGCCGATGCTTCTTGAGGGCCATCTCACTCCGCCGCCATCAGTCGCTTCCGCGCTGATGCGCCGTACTGCGTGGGCGACTGTCGGCGGGTTCCCCGAGCATCTTCGATCGGCGGAAGACATCAAGTTCATGGACAGTCTCGCACAAAGCGGATTCAAGCATGTGCGAGCGCCGGGAGCCGTCGTACGTTGGAGCATCCAGCCGAGTCTTTGGGGCACGTTTAAGCGGTTCGTTGTCTACGCGCGAAACAACATGCGCGCCGGTCTATGGCGGCAGTGGCAGGCTACCGTACTTACGCGTTATGGATTATTGGTGCTTTCAGCAATGCCGGCTTTCTGGTTGGGTAGTAGATGGCTTCTCATGCCGTTGGTACTATGGCTCTTGTTGTTAGCTGCACGTGGAATCGTAGCCATCCGTCGATATCGGTTGGTGTATCCCGCAGGTCCCATCAGAAACGCGATTCGCTTAGGGCTCCTGTTTCCGATTTTAGCCACGCTCGATGCCGCCACCATTATCGGCACGTTGCAGTGGGCCTGGGGTGACAAGCTAACGGGCGCGCCACAGGGGCAACGAAATGCATAGCTCGAGGTAGCCAGACCGCATCAGCGGACGGCACATTCTCTCCACGCAACGGAAGTAATGAATCCAGCAGATTCTTCATCCACCAAAACAATTCGCACGCTTTACGTCTGCTACTTCGGCGTGCGGGAACCGCTGGTGCGTACTCAGGTAATTCCTTACTTGCGCGAATTGTCTGCCGGAGGAATTGAGGTAAGCCTGCTGACGTTCGAGCCGCGGCTGGGGGATTGGACGCGGCAACAGATCGCTGAACAGCGCGAACTGCTCAAGACACAGGGCATCAACTGGAGCTGTCTCAAATATCATAAGTGGCCCTCATTACCGGCGACGCTATACGACATCGCACGGGGGACGTTTGAAGTGATTCGCATCATGCGGCGTCAGCAAATCTCAGTTCTTCATGCGCGCAATCACGTTCCTGCTTTGATGTGCGTAATTGCGAAAAAGGTGAGGCCTGCGCGTCTGGTGTTCGACATACGCGGTTTCATGCCCGAAGAGTACACCGACGCCGGCGTGTGGCCCGCGAATGGCTACATCTATTGCGGCGTCAAGCGAGTCGAGCGTTATCTTTTTCGGGTCGCGGATGCGTTCATCGTTCTAACTGAGAAAGCGCGCCAGATTCTTTTTCCCGGCGCAACGGATTTCGATCAGCTCGGGCGACCAATCGAAGTCATACCGTGTTGTGTTGATCTGGATCGATTTGAAGCGGTCGGCAAAATCAACCGCGATGAGCTACGCGACGAGCTGGGAGTGCAGGGCCGTCGAGTGATTGCTTATGCCGGTTCTTTTCTTGGCTGGTACATGACTGACGAAATGTTGGCGTTCCTCTCAGTCGCCTGTCAGCAGGACCCATCTACCTTTGTAATGATTCTCACCCAGAGCCCCAAGGACGAGGTTGTCAGAAAGATTCGTGCGGCCGGAATCGACGAACGTAGCGCGCTCGTTACCGGAGTGAAACCTGAGGAGATTCCTAAGTACTTGCATGCGGCCGACATCGCAATCTCATTTATCAAAGCCTGCTATTCAAAACAGTCTTCATCGCCGACCAAAATCGCCGAGTACCTCGCGAGCGGGCTCCCAATCGTTTGCAATGCTGGTGTGGGAGATCTCGATCAATTGCTCGCTGATGATCGTGTTGGTGTGATCTTGCATGGTTTCACGCGTGAGGCTTATCTGCAGGCCCTGGTCGACATTGATACTCTTCGCCGCGATCCAACTTTCCCAGCCCATGCGCGCGCGGTTGCCAGGGAGCAATTTGATCTCGCGGGCGTGGGCGGGCCAAAATACCGACGCCTGTACAGTCGGCTCTTAAAGCAGGAATTGCCTGCGGCGAGTTTTGCCCGCGAAATAGCCGGCTAGCGACCTCAGCCACATTCAACCAATGGAAGTTCTCGCCTTAGTTCCACATCAATACGGCCACGCTCCAGGCCAACGCTCGAGCATCGAGCTGTGGCAGCACGTTCTGGATCCGGCTGGTATTCGCGTTCACTTCGCGCCGTTTGAGACGGATCGTTTGCGGGAAATTCTGTTTCAAGGAGGTCATTACCCGACGAAAGCGGCCGAGATGTTGCGGGGGTATGTACAGCGCCTGAAGTTGCTTAAAAAGCTGGAAGCGTTCGATGCGGTGTTTGTCTATCGAGAAGCGGCGTTGCTTGGTCCGGCGTTTCTCGAAAAGATGGTGGCGCGTCGCGGTAAGCCGATCATCTATCAACTGGATGATCCTTTGTACGTTCCTTATCGCAGCCCCAGCAATGGTTACTTCTCGTATCTAAAGTTCTTCGGCAAGGTCGCCGAGATTTGTCGCATTTCCAAAGTCGTTATCGTGAACTCGTCGCAAATTCGCGAGTACGCATCACAGTACGCCGGGAGTATTTGGCAGATTCCAACGATTGTGGACACTGACAAATACGTGTTTCGACCAAAGTCATTTCCGGAGAATCGCGATGTGACCATTGGCTGGAGCGGCAGTACTACCACGCGAAACAACATCAAAGTGATTGCGGGCGCATTGGCTGAATTAGCAAAACAGGTAAAGCACCGTGTGCATTTGATTGGAAGCGACAACTTCGATCTGCCCGGCTTGGAATATACGGCGCAAACATGGTCAGCCGAAACGGAAGTAGAAGATCTGCAGCAGCTCGATGTAGGCATGGTGCCGCTACCTGTCAACGAATGGAATAAACGAAAGTTCTTTATGAAGACCGCTCAATTCATGGCGCTGGGAATTCCGCCGGTGGCGACGCCATTGGGTTCGAACCCACAGGTAATCGAACACGGAATTACCGGGTTCCTCGCGGATTCGGATGCTGAATGGGTTGAATACCTCAAGCTCCTGATTTCGGATCATGAGCTAAGAATCAGAATGTCACATCGAGCGGCAGAGATTGCTCAAGAAAAGTACAGTTTGGCCGGCAACGCCGAGAAGATCCTCGGCGCGTTTCGCAGTGCGATGAATTAGCAACAAGCCTCTGCCCGCTTGCGCTATGATGGGCGCGTTCCATTCCAGATTATTGTTGGCGATCGCATCTGCTTAGACGCACAGTATCCAGTGGAAAAACATATTCTTGTAACCGGCGGCGCCGGATTCATCGGGTCACATCTGACGGATGCACTAATAGCCCGCGGCCACAAGGTTCGCGTACTTGATCGACTGGTGCCACAAGTGCACGGCGACGGGCCTCCGCCGTATCTGAATCCCCAAGCCGAGTTCATTCACGGCGATGTGTGCGATGCGCCTGTGGTGCAACGAGCTCTCGACGGCGTCGATACTGTTTTTCACGAGGCCGCGGAAGTGGGCGTGGGCCAATCAATGTACGAAATCGATCGTTACGTTCGCGCCAATGACCTGGGTACCGGTGTGCTCTTGCAGCAACTGCTTTCGGTCAAAGATCGCATCAAGAAACTGGTCGTCGCGTCATCGATGTCAATTTATGGCGAAGGCGCCTATTCATGCGTGAAATGCGGCGAGGCCTATCCGCAGCTTCGGCCGACCGAGCAGTTACTGGCGCGGCGATGGGAAGTTGAATGCCCTGAGTGCGGCTCGGAACTTTCGCCGATCGGCACCAAAGAAGAAAAGCCTCTGTTTCCCACGTCGGTTTATGCAATCACAAAACAGGATCAGGAACAGTTTTGCCTGGTCGTGGGTCGCGCATATGGCATCCCCACGGTGGCGTTGCGCTATTTCAATGTGTATGGACCACGGCAGGCGCTTTCGAATCCTTACACTGGAGTCTGCGCGATCTTTTCGGCCCGGCTCCTGAATAATCAGCCGCCGGTCATCTTTGAAGACGGCGACCAGACGCGGGACTTTGTGCACGTCAGCGAGACCGTGCAGGCAAATTCGCTTGAATTAGAAACGGATGGCGCGGATTATCATGCCGTCAACGTCGGTACTGGGGTGCCGACGTCGGTGCGACGAGTCGCGCAGCTACTCGGCGAAGGCCTGGGGAAAAACCTCGAGCCGGAAATCGTCGCGAAGTATCGCGAGGGTGACATTCGCCACTGCGTGTCGGACATCTCACGCGCGCGGAAATTGCTCGGCTACGAGCCCCGCGTAACTTTGGAACAGGGCATCCCGGAACTTTTACGATGGGTGAGCGCACAATCAGCCGAGGATCAAGTCAGGAAGGCTACCGCGGAATTGGAGACGCGACAGTTGGTGCGCTAACGCGGCGCGAAGAAGCTGCGCCAACCGCCATGCACCGAGTTCGCAAGTTCCGACTGGCGCTGATGGGAATGATGGGGCTGCTGCCATCGTTCTTACTACGCCCCTGTTATCGATTGTTCTTTGGCTACCGCATCGGTAAGCGGGTGCGAATCGGTTTCAGCATTATCGATGCCGGCGCCTGTACGATTGAAGACGATGTGCAGATCGGCCACTTTAATATTGTCATGGGCGTCGGCAAGTTAACCATCGGCGATCATGCTCATATCGGTCACCTGAACATTATTCGTGGCGGGGAAGAAGTCACGCTTGGTCGTTATTCAGAATTGAAGCGCATGAACGAAATCAATTCAATTCCCGATCCTGACATTGTCAACCCGGCCGAACCAAAATTTTTCCTGGGCGCCGGTAGCATTATCACGACTGGGCACAAGATTGATTTCACAGATCGCGTCGAGATCGGACGACGGGCAATCATTGGGGGGCGAAATTCTTCTATTTGGACCCACAACCGTCAAAGAACCATGCCGATCACCATTGGAGACTTTGCCTACGTCGGTTCGGAAATTAGAATGGCGCCGGGCAGTGCAATTCCCTCGCGATGCATCGTAGGAATCGGCGCAGTTGTGACCGGCAAGATTGAGTGTCAGGAATGGCTGATCGGCGGCGTGCCCGCCAAGCCAATCAAAGAATTGAGTGACCACGATAAGTTTCTGATCGAGCGCAAGACACGCCCCGATTTACCCGACGACGTATAATTCAAACCAGTTCTATTTACGGATGAATAACTTCTTAGTCGTAGTTACTTTGCTCGCGGTCGTGGGAGCAACCGCTCTCATTGGCCTTATGCCGACCGAAGGACCCGCCGCGGCGATGTTGATCTTGCCATTGGCCGCGGTTGGCGGCATTGCCGTGTTTAGAATTAAGGAAGATCGCAATTTCTTATTGCGACTCTTCATCGCTGCAATTGCCATTCGGGTCTTCGTCGGATCGATGATCTACTACTTCCACCAGACCACGTATTTTGCCGGCGATGCCGAGACATTCGACATCTTTGGTAATGCGCTAATGAGGACATGGCAGGGTGACATTTCTTATCGCTGGTATGTTGATCAGTTCATTCGCGGAGGGTCAGCCAGCGGCTGGGGAATGATGTATGTGGTCGGCGTCATATACTCGATCGTAGGCCGCAACATGCTGGCCACACAGTTCGTGAATTCGGTGATTGGCGCTGCGACTGCTATCGTCGCTTACCTCTTGGCGAGCGAAATCTTTCCCAACAAGTCAGTGGCCCGCGCGGCGGGACTACTGGCCGCATTCTTTCCTTCACTGGTGCTGTGGGAATCTCAGGGGTTGAAAGACGGTCCGATCATATTCCTGCTCACGCTCTCGATGCTGGCGACACTAAAGCTCGGCAACAAACTCAGCTTCCAATATCTCGCGATCCTCGCGTTATCATTATTCGCGTTAATGACGCTGCGCTTTTACGTGTTTTATATAATTGTCTTCTCGATCGTCTGTGCCTTCATAATGGGCCGGCGAAAACTGAGCGCCCAGGCATTTCTGAGACAGTTTGTGATTATGATCGCCATTGGCGGCTTTCTCGCGGCCTTAGGAGTGACGCAACTCGCCGGCAGCCAAATAGATCAATACGCAAACTTGCAACAGGTGCAGGTCGTACGTCAGGACCTGTCTCGCTCCGCCTCAGGGTTTGGCCAGGACATAGACGTCTCAACACCCGAGGGGGCTTTTTGGGCCGTTCCGATCGGACTTGCCTATTTGATGCTGGCGCCTTTCCCGTGGCAGTTTACTTCAGCGCGGTCACTAATAACTTTGCCGGAGATGATAATCTGGTGGGGCTCGATGCCCTTTCTGTTCCTCGGCCTGTGGTTTACGATCAAGCATCGGATCCGTGAAGTGGCGCCGATCGCATTGTTCCTGATGATCTTGACCGTTTCGTACTCGATCATTCAGGGAAATGTCGGAACCGCTTATCGTCAGCGCGCCCAATTGCTGATCTTTTATTTCCTTTTCGTGGCGGTTGGTTATGCTCTGGTTAATGAGAAGGCTCGCGAAAAACTGCGCAAGGCCAAGGCAGAAAAAGAGGCCAACCGAATTCCCCCGGAACTGCGCCCAAAGAAAACACCCGGGAATGGTCGACTGCCGGTTCCAAGCTAACTCACCGCGGCTGGTTTCCCTGAATCGTCGATTCCAAGACAAGCACCTGCACCACCAGGTTTACGACGGCGTGAACGCTGGTGGCGACCGCCAACCCCATTACACCCCACCGCAGAAACACCAAAACTTTGAGCGGTATGTAAACAGTATAAGTGCACACAAACAACATCGTCGGCGTTCGGGTATCGCCAATAGCATAGAACGCGGTTGATATGACCTGACCCGACGCTCCCCCCACCAACAAGCCCGTCAGCGCAAGCATGATCCACCAAAGCGAATGAACGTTCTGTTGGGTTATGCCGCCGTGACCAATCATCAGTCTGAGTGCCGGCTCTCCTACAAAGAAAAGGATCGCCGAGCCCGTGATCGCTATCACTAACAGCCAAAACAGGCGCTCGCGATAGATGTGCCGGAAAGTCTTCCAGGCGTCCTTCTTTGCGGCAATGGCCAACCGTGGAACCGTTGGCGTCGCGACCGCCTTAACGATGATTAGATTGACCGCCGAATAGATCTGTTGGCCAAAGTAAAGCAACGAAAGGCTGCCGGCGGTGGTCAGCGAAGTCAGGAATCGATCTAACAGCGGTTCTGATTTCGCATAAGTTTGTCCGAGGATGAAAGGCTTTATTCTCCGCCACGCTTCTTTGAGGACAAACGAATCCCAAGCTGGCCTCTGCCAACGTCCGAGCACGGGCATTAACAAAGCCACTTTAAGTCCCATGTTAAGAACTGAAGCCCAAGCGGCGGCCACTATGCCATAGCGCGTCAATGTCCAGACCAGGAATACAAGTGCGACTGCGTTGGCGAGTACCGAGGAGACCTCAGTCCAAAGAAATCGTTGACGCGCATAATAAAAGGACCAAAGCACCGTCACGAGGGCATTGCCGATCATCCCCAACAACTGAATGCGACTTAATGTAACTGCCAATTGAAATGCTTCGGGAGAGAAGCCCGGGACGATCAGTGATACCCAATACGGTGCCGTCACAAATAACAACGCCGACAGCAAGACAAAAATCGTCGTAACGGCCAGAAACAATCCCCACGCATCCCGCCGAAGTGTGTTCTCGTCTTCGGTGGCAAGCAGGGGCACGATCACTTGCGTGGCCGAAAAACTAACGACGAGAAAGATAAGCTGCGAGAGGGCACCTGATGCAAAAAATGCGTCGGTCTCAATACCGACGCCCATGCGAGTTACGATGTACCACGGCGTTAGCATCGCCAGCGCAGCATTACATATCGCCAGCGCAGCCAATGTGAGACTTAATCTGATCAACTTGGAAACCGACTTGCAGAGAACTAAGCTGTCTGCGTGGATGTCTTACGGTAACTATTCCGAATCACTCGCATCAAACCGCCTGCTCCGAGAATCACGATCATGATCCAAAACGGATAACGCAAGCGATATAGTGCGCCAACATTGCTCGCCACTAGACCTAACGCAACGCACCCGAGCAATATGAATCCGAAGAGGAACCACGCTGCCAGGCTGCGCCGCCGAGACCACAATCCAATTAACGCAAGAATTTCCAGCACGTAAGTTAAAGACATTTCAAATCCCGAAAGCCCTCGACCGCTCGAGCCGACCTGTTTACCCTGGCTGAACCACATGTTGGGAAAGGGCGCCCAAAGGCCAACCACCGTTGCACGCGGGAGGTATCTAGCGATATCCATGGGACCGCCAAATTGAACCTCCCGATCGATACGTGATCCGTCTTGGGCCACTGAGAAATTACCGTCGTCTTCGAGATGATAACCAAATATTCGCCGCCGCACTTCCACCTGTTTCTCTGTGGAAAAGACTTCGTATTCGGCCGGGCTCGAAACGCGCGCGGCATTCACTTGTTGATTGCTGCGATATGAATCCTGAAATCGCGGAATGATGACTACGCCGGCCAGCAGAAATGCAGCGCACACAATTGCGCCAGCCATTACCTTCCGCAACAGGATCATGCGCAAAAGAAACATCCCAATGGCGATCGCCACAACCACTGCGACAAGCCGCCACATGGGGATCCGCACGATTCTGATAAGTAAAAGAGCCAGAACAGCCGAGAGGCCATAAATCAGCCCTGACCGCCAGGAAATCGGCTTGTTGAGCACGGTTACGATTGGAAGGCAAAGCATAAGTACCGCTATCAGTAAGAGGGGATCTCTGAGAAGCTGCGTTGAATGCAAGAGTATTGACGGCCATAGACCGATAATCGCCGCAGCGACGAGACCGGTTGCGCGATCAAACAAGGACTGCCCAATCAAAAAGATCAAAGCAAGAATGCCTAGATAATAGACTAAGTTCAACGGCTCAATGGTGATGATGCTGAAGGTGGTCTGACGCGACAGCGCAAAAGGCAACGAGTAGAGTCTTACGTGTAGTTGTGTGGGCCATGTCAGCCATGCGCGCGCGCCCTGGCTTCGAATGACCTGGCTCAGGGCCAAGCACTCCTTTTCGTAAATCAGCCCGTCAGCCGCGAACTTCCCGATACCGCTTGGATAGATCTGATTGGGCGCGAGTTGATGTTTGCCCACTTCATAGACTGCCGTGGCGACACCGACATGTACTACAGCCGCAACAATCAAGAGCAAGTAGGGTCGATTCGCGATTTTCCGTCGAAGTTTATCGGTGATATTCACAACTTGTCGGCGCTGTGTGGCGCTTGGCGCGGTAGAAGCGCACAAGCCCAGAGGCTCCGAGGATTACTCCCATAATCCAAAATGGATAACGCAGCCGGTAAAGTGCTCCCACGTTCGTGGCGACCAATCCGAGAGAGGCCGCTCCCAAAACCGCAAAAGCGGCAACAAACCACATGCCGAACTTATCACGGCAGCGCCAGAGTCCAAGTAATGCGAAGCCCTCGAGTACATAAGTCAGACACATTTCAAGCGCCGACAATACTCGGCCGGCGTACCCGACCTGGCGGCCGGACATACACCACATATTCGGGAAAGGCGCAAACAGCCCGATGACTATCCCACGTGGCACATAACGAACAACATCTGCCATCGTGTTGAAGTGAACATTAGTATCGATATTTGATCCGTTAGTGATCGTTCTTCCCTGTTCGTCCACGTAAATTTGAAAGCCTTGACGGCGCACTTCGAGTTGCCTGACCAGCGAAAACTCCAGGAAGGCCTCAGGTGATCGTGGGCCTTCGACGGTAATCTGCTGCTGGTTGTGAAATAACGTCTGAAACCGGGGCGTGATCACCGCCGCGACAATCATTACGGCAGCAATGATTACCACCGCCGTTCGAGTAGATCGCCTACGAATGAACCGTAATAGTAAGAGCAACACTCCCACCCCTAACGCGGCGCACAGCGTGTACCACATGGGCATTCGCACGACTCTGATGGTGACGATCGCCAGAGTGGCCAGACCGCCGAGACCCAGTGCCTGACGAGCCGAAAGTTCCCGACTAAGGCATCGCGCAAAACAATAAGTGAAGGCCAGTACAGCAACGATCAGCAAGGGATCTCTCAGAAGTTGGGTGGTGTGGAACACGAATGAAGGCCAGAGCGCAACAATACCGGCCGCCAGCAAACCCGTGCGGCGGTCCGAAAGGGTTTCTCCTATTTTGACTACTAAGAAAAGAATCGCGAGGTAGTAGAAAAGATTGACTGGCTCGATCGCGAGAACGTTGAATCCTAAGCGGCGAAAGATGAACATCACCGGCAACGAATAAAGTCTGACATGAAACTGGGATGGCCACGTCAGCCAGGCGCGGAACCCCTCATTTCTGAGCACATACCCGAGGATTATGCAATCGCCTTGGTAATCCCCGGCATCAGATCCTACCGCCAACCCAACCGGATCGATTTGATTCGGAAGGAGCTGATACTTGCCGACCAGAAATACAGCAGTGGTAAAACAGAAGTGCCAGACAGCCGCTATAAGAATTAAGGTTCTCGGTCGCAGGAAATGATCGATTTTCCGACTGGGTGGTCGATCAGAATCGGTCATGACTTGAGCAGACGGCGTAGGTCGATGTTTCACGGCGCAACGATGTCGCGCGACCTTTGGACATGTATATCAACGTCGGTTAATATAAGGCCAGTGCGAGTTTTAAACAAAGCTAGCCGGTAAATGCTGAACCGGCATGGGTTTAGCCAGACTTTCAATTCGTCCTCGGGCTCACTTCGTAAGCAAACCAAGTGTGTGGCATAACCGGAATTGTTCGTAGTGATGGCGCGCCGATCGATCGCGAATTGCTCGCGCGCATGAACGAGGCCATTCATCATCGCGGACCCGATGAAGATGGATTCTACTTAAACGACGGCGTCGGCCTCGCGATGCGACGTCTCGCAATCATCGATCTTAAAACTGGCCAGCAACCGATTCCCAATTCCGATCGTTCTGCCTGGATCGTTTTTAACGGAGAAATTTACAACTACCGCGAGTTACGTAAACAACTTGAGGGGTTAGGCCATCATTTCGAGACGGACAGCGACACCGAAGCAATCGTCCATGCCTATGATCAGTACGGAACGGATTGTCCGAAGTACTTGCGCGGGATGTTCGCCCTTGCTATTTGGGATACACGTTCACGCTCGTTGTTTCTAGCGCGCGATCGGGTTGGCAAAAAGCCGCTTCTCTACGCTCAAGTCGACGGCCAGTTGATCTTCGGATCTGAATTCAGCGCGCTCCTCGAGCATCCGGCCATCAGTCGTGAAGTCGACTACGAAGCGATTCATCACTACCTATCTTTCATCTGCGTACCGGCGCCGCTGACGGCCTATCGCGCGATTCGCAAACTCGAACCTGGTCACTGGTTACTGTGGCAAAACGGGGAAATAAAGACCGAGCGCTACTGGCAACTCGACTTTACAAACAAAATAAAGATTACCGAAGAAGAGGCCGGTGAACGCGTCGTTGCTCTGCTGCGCGACGCAGTACGCGTGCGTTTGATGTCGGAGGTACCCCTCGGTGCCTTTCTATCCGGCGGTATCGACTCGAGCGCGGTAGTCGCGCTGATGGCGCAGGAATCGTCCGAGCCAGTCAAGACTTTTTCGATTGGGTTTGACGAGCAGGATTTCAGCGAATTACATCACGCCAAACGCGTTGCAGAACATATCGGCGCGGATCATCACGAGTTCGTGGTCCGGCCGAATGCGATGGAGATCCTGCCCACGCTCGTTGAGCATTATGGCGAGCCATACGCCGACCCTTCTGCCATTCCCAGCTATTACGTTTCGCGCGAAACTCGTGCTCACGTGACTGTCGCGCTGAACGGCGACGGCGGCGATGAATGCTTCGCGGGATACGAACGATATGCGGGGATGAACATTGCTCAGACGTATGCCAATTTGCCCGGCTCTTTCCTTAATCGAGTTATTGCGAATGTCGCGAATGCCCTGCCTGCAAAGTCGCGAAAGAATCCGATCAGCAAAGCGCAGCGATTTGTCGCAGCAGCTTCCCTGGAGCCAGTCGAGCGATATTTCAGATGGATCAGCGCTTTCGATGAGGCCGCAAAAAGGAGTTTGTATACGGAGGGGATGCGCGAGGCCACCGCTCGTTTGCGGAGCGCGGACTTTATCGAGCCCTGGTTCGCCAACGTCAATGGTGCGGGAATCGTCGATGCGGCCCTTTGGGCGGACACGATGACTTATTTGCCCAACGATCTCCTGGTGAAGATGGACATCGCCAGCATGGCTGTGTCGTTGGAAGCACGTTCACCATTTCTTGATCATCACCTGATGGAATTCGCGGCGAGTCTCCCGGAGAGCCTAAAACTTAGACGTTTGAAAACAAAATATCTCTTGAAGCGCGTACTCAAACGACTCGTTCCGGAAGAGAATCTAACCCGCCGCAAGATGGGATTCGGTGTGCCGATCGCCCATTGGTTCCGCGGGTCTCTGCAACCGTTGCTCCGCGAAAAGCTTCTCTCGGCTCGCGCGTTCAATCGCGGCCTTTTCAAGCCCGACGCGGTTCGCGACTTGGTTGAGGAGCACGTCGCGCACAAAAACGATCACTCGCATCGGCTGTGGACCCTGTTAATGTTGGAGCTGTGGTTTGAGAGATTCATTGACTGAAGCGAATGAGCGGTTCGGTTGAGGAGTATGCCAAGGGATGTCCCGCCTGCTACAGCAAGCGCCGGACGCCGTATGGCGATAAGAATGATCTCTCACTGTATCGATGCGCGAACTGCAGCTCGTTGTATTCGGAATGTTCGCCACTAAACTACGACGATTATTATCATGACTCGAATCTCACTGTTCCCGAGTTCATCAACCATCGTCTTGATGAAATCCTTCACCAGCTAGGTCCCTACCGTAAGACTAATCACCTCCTTGATGTCGGCTGTGGCGCCGGATCGCTTTTGCAGGCGGCGCGACGTGCGGGCTGGATCGCCGAAGGGTTGGAGATTTCCGAGCCCGCGGTAGTGTCGGTGCGCGCACAAAATTTCAAAGTGTTTCAGGGCGAGCTAGGCGCGGCGCGTTACGCGGAAAACTATTTTGATGTAGTAACCGCTAGCGAACTTTTCGAGCACGTGGCAAATCCGGTGGAAATCGTTACGGAGATCGCGAGAATTCTCAGGCCGGGTGGACTGCTCTGGGCGACCACACCTAACGCGGGC
>JACXTT010001121.1_pt1 | contig 45395 bp, 44 predicted proteins | sample 9270951 | NCBI WGS metagenome assembly JACXTT01 (sample SAMN15532306, study PRJNA645909) | rock metagenome | isolation source: weathered quartz diorite | place: Puerto Rico | collected 2017-06-21 | reverse complement strand
CCAGCACGTGCACTACGCGCACAATCCGCCAGCCTTGCAGCTCCCGCAAACTGGTGCTCACATTCGAGCGCGCCACCGCCAGCGTCGCGGAAATCTCGTCCGCCGGCACCGGCCGCGGCGATAGAAACAGCAGCGCGTGCACCTGCGCCACCGTGCGGTTGATCCCCCATCGCGTGCCCATCTCGCCCCAGTGCAAAATAAATTTCTGGGCCACGGGCGTTAAGGCGTTCTGTGTGATTTTTGTTTTGTCACTCATTTCTGTATGTACAGAATGTACAGTATTTCAAGCCGCCTGTCAAGTTCTTTCCTCTGTACCCCTTCTGTGCTCCCATGGCTCCCTCAACAAACCGGACCTACTCATGACCTCTAATGACTTTCGTCGCCTCGCCCTCTTGCTCCCCGAAACCTCCGAGCATGCCCACATAGACCACCCCGACTTTCGCGTCGCCGGAAAGATCTTCGCGACCCTCGGCTACCCCGAAGACGGCTGGGGCATGGTCAAACTCACGCCCATTGAGCAAGGGATGTTCATGAGGGCTCACCGGGGTGTCTTTGAACCCTGCGCGGGTGCCTGGGGACGACGCGGTGCCACCAGCGTCCGCCTCAAGGCCGCCAGAAAGCATACCGTGCGCCGCGCACTCCTTGCCGCGTGGCTGCTTGCCGCTCCCAAGTCCCTCGCCAGCCAATTCAAGGAAGATCGCTAGACCGCCAAGGACGCTTTCGCGCCCACGCGCCTTTTCGCATCGCAGGCAGTGACCACTCGCCCCTCCACACGTCTAATCTCTCAGAACGGTTGATTCACTCGTGTCTCTGGGGGAGCTGCATGACGAATCTCGGGCGCAACATCCGTTTTGGCCTGCGTTTGCTCGCCAAGAACCTCGGCTTCACGTGCGTTGCCCTCCTGGCGCTCACGCTCGGCATCGGCGCCAACACCGCTATCTTCAGCGTGGTCTACGCCACCCTTCTTGCTCCCATGCCTTACCCCAATCCGGACGAACTAGTCATCGTCTGGTCAAAGGTCAACGGAGATCGAAATGGCGTTTCAGCCGGCGACTTTTTGGATTGGAAGCAGCAGAGCACTGTCTTCCAAGACCTTTGCGCATGGACCGGTGGCAATTACAGTCTATCCACCTCCGATCATCCCGAAATGATCCAGACCCGCCTGACCACTCCCGGGTTCAACAACATGGTGGGCACTCCCTTTTTCCTCGGGCGGGACATTCTCTCCGAGGAAGGAGTCGTGGGCCGGGATCGCGTCGTGGTGATGACTTACCGACTTTGGGTGGAGCGTTTCGGCAGCGACCGCGACATCATCGGCAAGCCCATCCGCCTGAACGGCGAACCTTACACGGTTGTGGGCGTCCTCGCGCCCGGGCAGCCGGACCGCCTCGAATCGCAGCTCTTTGTCCCGCTGGCTTTCAAACCGGACCAGATCAACCACGACTTTCATTTCGTCCTGGTGATGGGCCGGCTTAAGACCGGCGTCACCCTGCAGCAGGCTAACGCCAACATGGACTCCGTCACCCGCCACATTGCTGAAGTCTATCCAAAGTCCAACAAGGGCTGGGGCGCCACCGTCGAGCCCCTCAAGAACGACTTCATCAGCAAAGACCTGATCAAGAATATCTGGCTGCTGATGGGCGCCGTCGGCTTCATCCTGCTGATCGCCTGCGTCAACGTGGCCAATCTCCTTCTAGCGCGGGGCACCGTTCGCCAAAAAGAGATTGCCGTACGGGCCTCTCTGGGCGCCACGCGCGGACAACTTTTCGCCCAGTTCCTGACGGAAAGCCTCGCCCTGTCGCTGATCGGCGGGGTTCTTGGTGTAAGCCTCGCCTGGGGACTGCTGAAAGTAATTGTTTCCCTCATTCCGCCGTTTACCTTGCCTTCGGAAGCGGACATTCGGGTGAACCTGCCCGTTCTTTTCTTTAGCCTGGCGGCGACGCTTCTGGCTGGTGTGCTGTTTGGCTGCGCTCCCGCGTGGCAAACGGCGCGACTCAATCTGAGTGACGTGTTGAAAGAAAGCGGCCGCTCCGCGGTCAGCGCGGGCCGCCACGGATTGCGCCGCACTCTGGTTGTCATCGAATTTGCGCTGGCGCTGACGCTCCTTGCAGGCGCCGGGCTTGTGATTCACAGTTTCTGGAAATTAAGCCGCGTCGATCTAGGATTTCGCCAAGATCACATCCTTACCTTTTTCTTACCCGTAACCAATGAACGCTTTTCCACGCCTGAACAAATAAACGCATTCTATCGACTGCTCTTGGACAAAGTCGGCGCCCTTCCGGGAATCACCGCTGCTTCCGCTTCCACGGGGATGCCTATCATCGGCACGAACTTTGGGATGCCCTTTAACCTCGCGGGACAGGCCGTCAGTGATCCGTCCTCGCGCCCCGGCGCAGGTTTCACCATGGTGACGCCGGAATTCTTCAAGACCTTTGGAATCCATATCGAAAAAGGCCGAGCCATCACGGAACAGGATGTTGCCGGCGGCCTCCCAGTCGCCGTCGTGAACGAGACTTTCGCGAAGAAATACTTGTCTAACGTGGATCCTCTCGCGCAACGCCTTGCCGTCGAACAGTTAGTCCCCGGTGTGACCAAGCTCGGGCCGCCCATCGAATGGCAAATCGTCGGTGTCTATCACAACGTCCACAACGGCGGTGTTCGTGGCGACGGGTTCCCCGAAATTGTTGTTCCCTTTTGGCAGAGCCCCTGGCCACAGGCGGGGCTGGCAGTTCGCACCTTTGGCGATCCCGCCAGCATGACCAAGAGCATTACCGCTGTCGTCCGCTCTGTGGATCCCAATCTTCCCCTCGATCAGGTAAAGACCATGGATCAACTCGTGGATGAGTCATTGGCTGGAGACCGCTTTTCCACCGTGCTGTTCTCGAGTTTTGCGGGGGTTGCACTACTGCTAGCCGTTATCGGGATTTATGGCGTGATGTCCTTCGCCGTGGCCCAGCGCACCCACGAGATCGGCCTGCGGATCGCGCTCGGCGCCGGCCCCAACCAGGTACTTCGTCTTGTGCTTCAGGAAGGAATGGTGCTTGCTTTTCTTGGACTGCTCGTGGGCCTCGCTAGTACTTACTTTGTCGGCCGCGTTATGAAGACTCTTCTCTACCAAGTCAACGCCATGGACCCCGCAGCCATCAGCGCCGTCGCCACCGTGCTCCTCCTATCCGCGTTCTTTGCGTGCTACATTCCCGCACGCCGCGCGACCGAGGTCGACCCTATGGTCGCTCTCCGCGAAGAGTAGCTTTCCAAACGAGGTCGGCCGTACGCGCAACTCGCGATTCGACTAACCCACTGTTTGCATGGCGGGCACTAGCGCGGGAACGTCAATGCGGATCACCGTGCCTTCTCCCGGCCGGCTCTGGATCTCCAGATTGAAATCGGCGCCATACAGAACGTGCAGCCGCTCGCGCACGTTGCTCAATCCGATTCCTTCCACGTATACGTGCGGCATCTTCTCTTCGGAGATGCCCACCCCGTTGTCTTCAATTTCAACATGCAGGCGTCCGTCACGCGTGGTAGTGCGCAACTGAATTTTTCCACCGCCGAGCTTCGGCGCAAGTCCGTGCTTCAGACAATTCTCCACAATCGGCTGGAGGAGCATGCTGGGGACAAACGCCTCGAGGGTCTCTTCGCCGAGGTGCTTGACTATTTCCAGATTGTCGCGGCCGAAGCGGGCCACCTCGATGTCCAAGTAATCGTCGATGAATTGCAGTTCTTCGCTGAGCGGGACGAATGTCTCATGCTTGCGGAGGAGCCGCCGCAAAATATTGCTGAGTTTGAGCACCACGCCGCGCGCCGAATCCGGATCAATGCGGATCAGCGCTGAAACGGTGTTGAGCGTATTGAACAGAAAGTGCGGGTTGATCTGGCTGGAGAGCGCGTCCATTCTCGCCTTCAACAAGAGCTGCTGGTGCCGCTCAAGGTTCATCTCGATGCGCGTGTTGTTCCAGATTTTCAGCGGCGCAGCGACAGACATCAGCGTGGCGATCACCACGAGCCCCAGCCACCAATCCCAGTTCGGATCGATCGCAAAAAGCCACTTCAGCTTGGTAGCGTGCACCAGCGCCACGCGGCCCAGCTCGAGGCCGATGCACGTCGTCAGCGGCGCCATCTCCCAGGACAATTCCGCTTTGCGAAGCAACTTCACAGTCGCTTTCGGAATGTTCAGAAAAGTGAACGGCCCGAAATTCCAGATGTCCTCTTTGTTGGGGATGGCCTGACGAATCAGTCCGCCGAGCAGTCCCGCCGTCGCTGCTACGGGCATCGCGAGCCACTCGTGCGAGATCAGCAGCGCCGGAATGGTGATGATCGCTCCGCCGATCGGCCCCACCACCCGGCCACCCAGCAAGCCCATGAGAAACGCGCCTTCCAGCGACAGATCCGCAAACTTGTAGGCGGACCCAACCAGGCGCAGCATCACTCCGACGATCAGCGGCGGAACCATGAACATCATCAACTTGAGTTTTTGGTCGACGTCACGCTCCTCGGTAAAAAGCACGCGGCGAAAGGTGTTCCACCGAGCCAGCAGCGCCGCAAAGGACGACGCCACACCCACCTTCAACAGCAAGGTGAACAAGAGATCGCGAACTGAGGTGGCCGTGTCCATTCTTCGCCTGCGTTTCTCAAGCTAACGCTAGCCAATCCGCCCCTCGATGTAAAGCGCGTCTCCTACGTCGGTGCTCGCAGATCAAGCGCGTTTGCGCGGATGGCAGCCTGTGCCGATTATGGCTCCCTGTTATACTGTCCGTTTCCGATGAGCGCAAAATCACACAAGAGCAAACGGTCGAAGAAAAGTTTCCCGACGGTGGAGATGGTCGCACATGCGGACTTACCGACGCGCTATGGCCGCTTCACCATTTTCGGATTCAAGGGCCGCGGTCCGCAGGAAGAAGCGGTTGCGCTGGTGCGCGGAAATCTGAAAGGCAGGACCGCGCCGCTCGTGCGCGTGCACTCGCAATGCCTGACTGGCGATGTACTCACGTCGTTGCGGTGCGATTGCCGCGCGCAGCTCGAATTGTCACTTAAGAAAATCGGGCGTGAGCCTTCGGGAATTCTGGTCTATCTGCCGCAAGAAGGCCGTGGAATCGGGTTGATGAACAAGCTCCGTGCGTACGAACTCCAGGACGGCGGAATGGACACGGTCGAGGCTAATGAAAAACTGGGTTTCGCCGCCGATGCCCGCGATTACGATTTCTCCGCGCAAATTCTGAAAAAACTGGGAGCGAAGAAAATTCGCCTGCTCTCCAACAATCCGGAAAAAGTCCGTCAGCTCGAAAGCTCCGGAATTCAAGTCGTCGAACGCGTTCCCTGCCAGCCGCGCGTTTCGAAAATTTCCCGCGCCTACCTCAAAACAAAGAAACGCAAAATGGGCCACCTGTTGAAGGGTATTTGAGGAAGAAGATCTGAAGGAACGGATCGACAATTCGAAGAAAATATTTTAGCCGCCGCCGACAAACTGGACGATTTCGTAACGATCGCCAGCGGCGACGCGTGTTTCCGGCCATTTCAGGCGCGGCAAAATTTCGAGATTTCGCTCGATGGCTACACGCCCGGCGTTCAGACCGAGATCGCGAAGCAGGTCCGCGACGGTAGCCTCAACGCTCGCCGCTCGTGATTCCCCGTTGACGGTAATCGTGATGGTTGTTTCCATTTCTAACTCGCGGCCGGCACTTTCGGCCGCGCCCGCAACTGAAACCGCAAATGCCCTTTGGCGTTGCCGTGCATTGCTTCGATGACCAGCGCCGGCTCCGCTCCCGATATGCGCGGCATATCGAATTCCAGCTGCGCGCGGCCGTCGATTCCGGTTTCGGTTTTGAATTCCTTGGAATCGGCGGCGCCTTCTACGCGCGCTACGATGCGCGCGTGATTCACGGCTTCACCGCTCTCGCGGTTCTGAACGGAGACATCCAGCCTGGCGCGCTTTCCCGCGAGCCAGGCTCTTGAATTGATCAGAACGAGTGTAAGCACTTTCGGGACGGACGCGGCGTTCGAAACGTTTGCGTCTACGGGGGATTTCGTTTCCCGCGGCAGGGGAAGGTGCAGCGTATCCGTTCGAAGCTCTTCGATGACGCCCCGGTGTTGTTCATCGAGTCGCTGCTTAAGCGATTCTTCGTTCTTCGCATTCAGTGGCAGGAGATCGAAATAGTTATTCGTTCGCCGATGAAGTACGCGGCCATGGAAATAGACAGTGGTGTCGATCAGTGCGTTGGTGACGCCGCGATTCTCGGTTTGGACGTGATAGGTGATTTCGCCCACATTGACGTTGGTATTGTGACCAAAAAGCATCGGATCCTTCATCTCTTGCCGTACATCGATGCGAATCCGCCGCGCGGGAACTTCTCCGCCCGATTTGACCGACCGGCGGGTGAATCAGTATTATAGCAAGTCGCCCATGAGTGGTTCTGATTTACATACTTACGCTCCGCTTCTCTTACACCTGCTGATCGCCGCGGCGCTTGCCGGCGCGCTAACAGCCGTTTCCGTGCTGGTCGGGTGGCGGCGTCCGAGCCGGGCCAAGCAGCAGGCCTACGAGTGCGGAATGGAGCCCACGGGCGATGCCCGTGAGCCTTTTTCGGTGAAGTTCTATCTCGTAGCCATGGTTTTTATTCTGTTCGACGTGGAAGCCATCTTCCTGTACCCCTGGGCCTACATCTTTCGCAGCTTGCGGTGGTACGGCTTTGCGGAAATGATGATCTACATAGCGATCCTGCTGGTCGGTTATGTCTATCTCTGGAAAAAGGGCGCGCTGGACTGGCATAGATAAGCGGCGCATACGGGTTTCGAAATCGTGACGGGGTCATCCAGCCAAAACGCTAATGTTGTAGCCGAACGGCTGCGCGCGTGGAATTCGAAAGCCGTTGCGGAAGTGATCCAATTCCGTGACGAGACTACGATTGTTATTCCGCGCGAATTTCTTCGAGCTGCCGCGGAACACTGCCGTCAAGATGCCAAGCTGCAGTACGACTTCCTGAGCGCGGCGACTTGCGTCGACCGCTTTCCGCATGAACCGCGATTCGAATTGAACTATCAACTGGTTTCCATTCCGCGGCGCGAAAGAGTGCGGCTGAAGGTCCGCGTTTGGGGGAACGATCCGGTTGTGGATTCGCTGGTGCCGGTGTGGCCGGGCGCGAACTGGCTGGAGCGGGAAATCTTCGACCTGTTCGGAATTCGCTTCAACGGGCATCCCGATTTGCGGCGCATACTCCTTCCCGATGATTGGGAAGGCCATCCGTTGCGCAGAGACTATCCCGTCGAAGGCTATCGCGACGTGCCAAACACCGGTGAACTTTTCCGGAAGAGCTCGACGCCATGACAACAGTGGATACCGCCACCGGCGCAGCAAAAACCATGGTGCTCAACATGGGGCCGCAGCACCCATCAACGCACGGCGTGCTGCGAATTCTGCTGGAACTTGACGGCGAAAACGTAGTGAAAGCGATTCCTGACCTTGGGTATTTGCATACCGGCATCGAGAAATCGTGCGAAGACAAGACGTATTCGCAGGCGATTACGCTGACGGACCGGATGGATTACCTGAACCCGCTGGGGAACAATCTGGTGTATTGCCTGGCGGTCGAGAAACTGCTGGGGCTGGAAATTCCAAAACGCGCGCAGTACATCCGCGTGATGATGGTGGAGCTGCAACGGATATCTTCGCATCTGGTCTGGCTGGGGACGCATGCGATCGATCTTGGCGCGATGTCGGTGTTTCTTTACTGCTTTCGCGAGCGCGAAGAGATTTTGAAGATTTTCGAACTGTTCTCCGGCCAGCGGATGATGACCAGCTACATTCGAATCGGCGGACTGGCGCTGGATCCGCCGACGGGCTGGCGGCAGGCGATCGAACGATTCCTGAAGATGATGCCCAGCCGCGTGGACGAATACGAAACGCTGCTGACGGAAAATCGCATCTGGATCGGCCGGACCAAGGGCATCGGGTACATCTCCGCGGAAGATGCGGTCGCGCTCAGCATGACAGGCCCAACGCTGCGCGCGGCGGGCATTGCCTACGATAACCGGAAAGTTTTTCCGTACTCGAGTTACGAGGAGTTCGACTTCAATGTGCCGACGCGGACGGATTCCGACTGCTACGCGCGGTATCTGATTCGCGTGGCCGAGATGCGGGAAAGCCTGAAAATTATCCGCCAAGCGCTGGGCAAGATTTCGGATGAAGGGCCCATCAGGGCCGAGGCCCCGGGCGTGATTCCGCCACAGAGAGAAAAAATGAAGACGGAGATGGAAGCGCTGATTTATCACTTCAAGATTTTCACGGAAGGATTTTCTCCGGCGCCGGGCGAGGCGTACGTCACCGTGGAATCGCCGCGCGGCGAACTTGGCTGCTTTATTGCCAGCGACGGTTCGCCGAAGCCCTTGCGCGCGCACTTTCGCTCACCGTCGTATATTAATCTGCAGGCGCTTCCGAAATTGATCGAAGGGCAGTTGATCGCCGACGTCATCGCATGCATCGGCACCATCGACATCGTCCTTGGAGAAGTAGACAGGTAATCATGCAACTTTCCCCTCAGCTTACGGCGAAATTCGAATTGCTGCAGAGCCGCTATCCGGTGAAGCGTAGCGCGCTGATTCCCATGCTGATGTATGCGCAGGATGAACACGGCTGCGTGAGCGACGAAATGATCACGGAAATCGGGAAGCGCCTGGACCTTAATAATGTGCAGATTGAAGAGACACTGGCGTACTACTCGATGTTGCGCCGGAAGCCGATGGGCAAGCACCACGTGCAGGTCTGCACCAATGTGGCTTGCATGCTGAAGGGTGGATACGAACTTCTGGAGCGCGCGAAAAAACGGCTGGAGATCGGCCACAAGGAAACGACCGCGGACGGAGTTTTCTCGCTCGAAGAAGTCGAATGCATCGGCGCCTGCACCGGTGCGCCGGCCATGCAGGTGAATTACGACTTCTACGAAAACCTCACGGCGCTCAAGTTCGACCGCATCATCGAGGATCTTGACGCCGGTAAGCGGCCCGAGCCCGAGCCAGTCATCTCCGGGGCGTTGCACGAGCGGCATCCGGCAGAAACGCCGCTGATCAGCAAGCGTTGGGGAATTAAGGATTCGCACAAGATTGAGGTCTATCTACAGCACGACGGCTATCAGGCTCTAGAGAAGGCCCTGAAGGAGATGACGCCGGAAACGATCATCGAAGAAGTGAAAAAATCCAGCCTGCGGGGGCGCGGTGGCGCGGGGTTTCCGACGGGCATGAAATGGTCGTTCGTGCCGAAGGACTCTGCGAAGCCGAAATATGTGATTTGCAACGCGGACGAATCGGAGCCGGGGACTTGCAAGGACCGCCCGCTGATGGAAATGGACCCGCATCAGATGATCGAAGGCATGGTGATTGCGGGACGCGCGATCGGATCGCATCAGGGCTTCATTTATATTCGCGGGGAATACCGCTACGTCCTGGACATCGTGGACGCGGCGATTGCAGAAGCATATGCGCGCGGCTATCTGGGGAAGAACATCCTTGGGTCGGGATTCGATTTTGATTTGCTGATTCATACGGGCGCGGGCGCTTACGAATGCGGAGAAGAATCCGCGCTGATGGAATCGCTGGAAGGCAAGCGCGGCTACCCGCGCATCAAGCCGCCCTTTCCTGCGGTCGTCGGGCTGTATGGATGCCCGACGATTATCAATAACGTGGAAACTCTGAGCGCCGTACCATCAATCATTCTCCAGGGCGGCGAAGCCTACGCGAATCGAGGGACGCCGAGGAATGGCGGAACGCGCCTGCTCTGCGTGGCGGGCCACGTCAATAAGCCTGGAATCTATGAAATTCCTCTCGGAATGAACATGAAAAAGTTCATCTACGAGATGGCCGGCGGCATTCCGAGCAGCAAGAAGATCAAAGCCGTGATCCCGGGAGGAAGTTCGTGCCCGCTGATGACAGGCGATGAAATTGACATTGCGATGGACTACGACTCGGTGGCCAAGGCCGGTTCGATGCTGGGCTCCGGCGGCATGGTGGTGATGGACGAAGACACGTGCATGGTGGACATGGCGCGGCGCATCATGCACTTCTACGCGCACGAATCCTGCGGGTGGTGCATCCCTTGCCGCGAAGGCACCACTTGGCTGCGCAAAACGCTGGAACGGTTCCACGCGGGCCTCGGGCGCATGGAAGACATCGATCTGATCGCGGACCTCGCGAAAAATATGCTGGGGCGCACGTTCTGTCCGCTCGGCGACGCCGCGGCCATGCCGACGATCAGCATCATGAAAAAGTGGCGGGGTGAGTTCGAAGAACATTTGAAGGGACACTGCCCATACAAGTCGGCGGAAGCGTTAGCCGGCGCACGATAGGAATCCATGGCAGAACAGAAATCAATCCATCTGAAGATCAACGACCGCGACGTGGAGGTGCCGCACGGGACACTGCTCATCGAAGCGACGCGCCGCATCGGGACGGAAGTGCCGTCGTTCTGCTACTACCCTGGGCTTTCGCTGCAGGCGGCGTGCCGGATGTGCCTAGTAGAAATCGAAAAAGCGCCGAAATTACAGACGGCCTGCACCGTGATCGCCACGGAAGGCATGATCGTTCGAACGGACACCGAGCAGGTCCGCAACGCGCGCAAGTACATGCTGGAATTCTTGCTGACGAATCATCCGCTGGATTGCCCGGTGTGCGACAAGGGCGGCGAGTGCGAGCTCCAGGACATGGTGTTCCGCTACGGCGCGGATTCCAGCCGCTTCGTCGAAGAAAAGATTCACCGGCCGGAGGAAAAGTGGTCGGAGCTTGTGTATTACGATGCTCCGCGGTGCATTCTTTGTTTCCGCTGCGTGCGCGTCTGCGATGAAGGCATGGACGTGAAGGCCCTGGGCGTGGGAATGCGCGGCGCGAACAGCGTAATTATTCCCAACCGCGAAGATCACCTGGAATGCGAAGAATGCGGGATGTGCATTGACATTTGCCCAGTTGGTGCACTGACCAGCGGAACGTATCGCTACAAAACGCGGCCTTGGGAGATGAACTACGTTTCGACGGTGTGCACGCACTGTTCGAACGGGTGCAAGACGACGCTCAGCGTACGCAATCACGAGATTCTGCGTTCGAATAACCGCGACTTGAGCGGCATCAACAAGGATTTCCTGTGCGTGAAGGGACGCTTTGGCTTTGATTTCACGAAGCATGCGGAGCGCGTCCGGCAGCCGCTGTTGCGCAAGGGCGACAAGCTGTTTCCCGTTTCATGGGAAGAAGCTGCGCAGGCCACTGCGACCAAGCTGAAAGCGATTCATGACGCGAGCGGCAAGGACTCGATCGGGTTCATCGGTTCGAACCGCACTTCGAATGAAGAGAATTATCTATTGCAGAAGCTGGCGCGCGCGACGTTTGGAACGAATAACATCGATCATCATCGCACAGCGGATTTCACCGGCCTAGTAACGGCGCTCGGCGAGCGGGCCGTCGATTCCCTGCTGACCATGGAGCAGCTCTATCAATCCAAGGCCGTGCTGCTGATTGGCAATGACCCGACGAATCAGAATCCCCTGATAGGCTGGCAAATTCGAAGCGGCATCCGGCATTTCGGCACGAAACTTTTCGTCATCAACGCGAAAGAGATCAAGCTGAAGCGGAGGGCCACGCAGTTTGTGAGCGTGGCGGCGGGACAGGAAGCGGCTGCGCTGAAGTGGCTCGCGCATGAAGAAGGTGTATTGCCGCCGGCGTTGGTGGAACAGCTGGTTCTGTTGAAGGCGGGACTTGAGGCGGAGAGCGACGTTGCCATCGTGTTTGGCGCGGAAGTTTCGGGCGCGGCGATCGCTCAACTTGTGGCGTTCGGCTCGAAATTGCCGGGGAAGACGCGCTATATGGCGCTGGCGGATTACGCGAATTCCCGCGGCGCCGCGGACCTAGGCGTCTTGCCGGATCGCTTGCCAGGTTACGCCTACGTAGGCCTCCAAAGCGCGCACGAATCGTTTGAAAACTTGTGGGGCTGCGGACCGATTCCAATCAAGCCGGGGCTGACGGTGCCCCAGATGGTGGAAGCGGGGCAAGCCGGAAAGCTGAAAGCCCTTTATGTTGTCGGTGCGAATCCGTTCGCGCATTTTGGGACGCTCGGTCACGGTCACGGGAAACTGGACCTGCTGATCGTTCACGAAATGTTTCTAACAGAAACGGCGGAAGTGGCGGACATCGTTTTTCCCGCGACGTCGGCGTACGAGAAAGACGGGACGGTCACGAATACGTCGGGAGAAATTCAGCTGCTGCACAAGGGCGCGGAAGTGATGGGGCCGCGCAGCGACTTCGATCTTTTGCGCATCCTGTCTCATCAGCTCGAAAAGCTGGGTCTGGGCAAGGCATTTCACTACAAGACGCCGGCGGCAGTGTTCGACGAGATTCGCAAAGCGGTGCCGGCGTACGACGTTCAGCAGGCGGGATTGCTGACAGGCGGCGCGGAGCCGACGCGCGTGCAATTTGCGAGAAACGGACATGTGCCGTACGACGTTCCGGTGGGGTTGATTCGTTCGGCCGAGGACACGCTTTTCACAAGCGGCACGCTGGGCCGCTTCTGCACGATGATGGAATCCCTGCCGGAGGCTAAAGCGAAGCCGTGAGCGCGATTCTCTCCGCGAACGCCGAGCTGATTATTACGATCGTCAAGATCGTGTTGCTGCTTTTCATCGTTCTCACGGTGAACGCATATCTCACCTGGTTCGAACGCAAACTTGTGGCGCACATTCAGTCGCGCTGGGGTCCCCATCGCGTAGGGCCGCACGGGTTGCTGCAACCTCTAGCCGACGGCTTGAAGTTTCTGTTCAAGGAAGATCCGACGCCGGCGGGCGTGGATAAGTTTGTCTATTTTCTTGCGCCGCTACTGGCGCTGGCGCTGGCGCTGACGTCCATCGCGATCATACCCTTTGGGCCGGAGCCCTTTCGGCTGTTTGGACGCGAGATCTACCTGGGAATCGCGCCCCCGGATCTAAACATCGGAATCCTGGCGCTGTTTGCGATCACCGCGCTCGGTGTATACGGAGTGGCGCTCGCGGGATGGAGTTCGAACAATAAATACTCGCTGCTTGGCGGATTGCGCAGCTCGGCGCAGATGATTAGTTACGAGCTGGCGCTGACGATGTCCGTGGTCGGGGTGCTGCTGATGGCGGGCAGCTTCAACTTGACAAAAATCATCGAGGCGCAGGCGCGGCACCCGGAATGGGGCATGTTCGGCTGGAACGTCTGGCCGCAGATTCTGGGCTTCCTTTGTTTCTTCATCGCGGCGATTGCGGAGACAAACCGCGCTCCGTTCGATTTACCGGAAGCGGAGTCGGAGCTCGTTGCGGGTTTTCATACGGAGTACGCGAGCTTCAAGTTCGCGATGTTTTTCATCGCGGAGTACACGAGCATGATCACGATTTCCTGTTTGTGCTCGATCCTGTTTTTTGGCGGATGGCTGTCTCCCTTTCCTGCTTCGTGGACCTGGACGCATTACCTGCCTTCCGTGATTCTGATTCCGTTTGGATTGTGGGTCATTTGGGACGGCATCCGGTACGAGACGATTTTCGGGCGAGTCATCCTGCCCGTTGTGGGCACGGCCATTACCGCACTGGGCGCGGCTTTTGTTTTGTATCCCGGCGTGAACGAATTTATTCAGGGGCCGTTCTGGCTGCTGTCGAAGATATTTGTGTTTCTGTTCATTTATGTGTGGATGCGCGGGACGCTGCCGCGGTTCCGCTATGACCAGCTGATGGTCTTTGGATGGAAATTGCTCCTGCCAATTTCGATCGTGAATGTGATTGTAACTAGTTTCGTGATCCTGGCGAAGATGCAGTGGGGTGGGAAATGACGGCGCCGCTGGTTGTGTTTTTTGCGCTCGCCGGATTGGCGGTGATCGGGGCGGTCAGCTTGATATTGCAGAAGCATCCGATTCACAGCGCGCTTTCGCTGATCGTGGTGATGGTGGCGCTCGCGGGATTGTATTTGTTGCTGGGCGCGGAATTTGTGGCGGCGGTGCAGATCATCGTGTACGGCGGCGCAATCATGGTGCTGTTTGTGTTTGTGATCATGCTGTTGAACGCTGGCGTTGAAGAGCACACCAATATTTCAAGGCTGGCGGGCGCGCCGGGCCTGCTGCTGGTTGTAGCGCTGGCGGGATTCATCACCGCGACTATTGTGAGAACGACAGCGGGCGTGCAAGGGTCGTCGCAGACCGGGGCGATGGCTTCGACGAGCGGCATTTCGAACATGCTGTTTCGGGATTTCGTATATCCGTTCGAACTGACGTCGTTTCTAATTCTCGTGGCGGTGATGGGCGCCACGGTGCTGGCGCAGCGGGAGAAACACTGAAATGGTGCCGACGAACTACTACATCATTCTCAGCGCGATTTTGTTCGGGCTTGGCGTGTTTGCGTTTGTCTTCAAGCGCAACATCATCACGATTTTCATGAGCATTGAGCTGATGCTGAATGCGGTCAATCTCGCGTTTGTGGCGTTCAGCCAGGCGCTCGGGAAACTGGACGGGCAGGTATTTGTGCTGTTCGTGATTGTTGTGGCGGCGGCGGAAGCGGCCGTCGGCCTGGGAATCATCATTCTGATTGCGCGCAATCGGCAGACACTGAACGTCGAGCGCGTAGACCTGATGAAACTCTAATGCCGACGCGCCCGATGATCGAGAATCTCTGGATTGTTCCGCTGCTCCCGCTGCTGGGCTCGGCGATCAATGGACTTTTTGGCGCGAAGTGGCCGAACAAGATCGTGAACTGGGTGGCGCTGGGGTCGACGGGCCTGTCGTTCGCTTGCGCGCTCGAAGCGGTCCGGGAATTTCTTGAATCGGGGCAGGTTCTCTTCCACAAGGAATTCTTCACCTGGATTACTGCGGGGAATTTTCGCGCGGGCTTCGATTTGCAGATGGACCAGCTCACCGTGGTCATGGTGCTGGTGGTGACCGGCGTCGGCTGGCTCATCCACATCTACGCCACCGGCTACATGGCGCACGAAGGCGGCTACTACCGCTTCTTCTCGTATCTCAATCTGTTCATGTTCTTCATGCTGATTCTGGTGCTCGCCGCGAACTACGTGCTTCTCTTTGTTGGATGGGAAGGAGTAGGCCTCGCCAGCTATTCGTTAATTGGGTTCTATTTCCTGAAGAAGTCGGCGTCAGATGCGGGGAAGAAGGCATTCATCGTCAACCGCATAGGTGACTTCGGCTTCATGCTCGGAATGTTCCTGCTGTTCCGGACGTTCCACACTCTGGACTTCACCGCGCTTTTCCAGGCTGCCTCCAACCCTGGCTGGGGTCCGGAGGGTTGGGGACAATTCGGCACGTTCACGGTTGCATGCCTGCTGCTGTTCATGGGTGCTTGCGGGAAATCCGCACAGCTTCCTTTGTATGTATGGCTCCCGGACGCGATGGAAGGGCCGACGCCGGTCAGCGCGCTGATCCACGCGGCCACCATGGTGACCGCTGGCGTTTACGTTGTGGCCCGCTCTCACGTGCTCTTCACGCATTCCGAAACGGCACTGGTCGTTGTGGCCATCGTGGGCTGCGCCACGGCATTTTTCGCCGCCACCATCGGACTGGTCCAGACGGACATCAAGAAAATTTTGGCCTACTCGACGGTCAGTCAGCTCGGTTACATGTTCTTGGCGTGCGGCGTTGGCGCGTTTTCCGCGGGCATTTTTCACCTGATGACGCATGCCTTTTTTAAGGCGCTGCTCTTTCTCGCTGCTGGTTCCGTGATTCACGCCATGGGCGGTGAGCAGGACATGCGCCACATGGGTGGCCTCAGCAAGAAGATCAAGTATACGTACGCGACCATGCTGATCGCCACGCTGGCAATTGCGGGCATTCCTCCGCTTGCCGGATTTTTCAGCAAGGATGCCATCCTGCTCAGCGCTTTTCAGATCCCGGGCGGCCATCCGTTGTACGTTCTTGGATTGCTTACCGCCCTGCTCACTTCGTTTTACATGTTCCGGTTGATCTTCCTTACTTTTCACGGGAAAGCGCGCTACGACCAGCACAAAGTACACGTCCATGAATCGCCGTGGAGCATGCTCGGCCCACTGGTGGCGCTCGCCGTGCTCTCCGTAATCGGCGGCTGGGTAGCCGCGCCTTCGCTTTGGGGCGGTCCGGACTATTTCGCAAACTTTGTGACGCCGGTGTTCGGCTCGCACGAAGGCGCCGAAGTCTTGAGCGCAGCAGCAGCTCACAGCCTTGAACTCACGCTCGCAGTGGTCGCCGTGGTATCGGCTTTCCTGGGTCTTGCAATCGCGTATTGGCTCTATCTCAAGCGTCCAGAAAAGGCTGATGGGCTCGCCAAGTCGATGAAGGGCGTGTACACGACTCTGCTTAACAAATATTACGTTGACGAGTTGTATGCCGCGACGATCGTCAAGCCCCTGCTTTGGATTTCCACGAACGTGCTTTGGAAAACCGCCGACATAGCGGCCATTGATGGCACTGTGAACGGGATTGCTGATGGCATTACCACCGTTGGGGATCACGCCCGACTCACGCAGTCGGGGAACACGCGCAGCTACGCGGTGTGGGTCGTCATTGGAGCGGTAGTGGTGTTAGCGGCGATCTTCTTCTGGCCGGGCGCGGGAAAACCGGTCCTTGGGTTGGTGCGGTGATGCTGCACGGCGGACACCTGCTTTCGGTGCTGATCTTCTTCCCTGCCGTGGGCGCGCTAGCGTTGATGATGCTGCGAGGCGATGACCACAAATATCTTCGCTATCTCGCGCTAGTCGTCTCTGCCGCTGAATTCCTGCTTTCGCTCTTGATGCTCCGCTTCGTGCATGGCGGGGATGCAGGCTATCGCCTGGAAGAGTTCGCCCATTGGATCAACCAACCGCCGATCAACTATCACTTGGGCGTGGACGGCATCAGCCTATTTCTGGTGATCCTTACAACGTTTTTGACACCCATCTCGGTTCTTGCGTCGTGGAAGAGCATCGATCATCGCGTGAAGGAATTCTTCGTCATGCTGCTGATGCTGGAAGTCGGCGTCGTCGGCGTGTTCCTTTCGCTCGATCTTTTCCTCTTCTTTCTGTTCTGGGAAGTGATGCTGATTCCGATGGCGCTCCTCATCGGCATCTGGGGCCACGAACGGCGCGTGTACGCGGCCTTGAAGTTCATCCTCTACACGATGGCGGGCTCGATCTTCATGCTGGTCGGTATCATCTGGCTGTACAACGCGACCAACACATTTGATCTGCCGACGATTCAAAACATGCTGGCCACGGGAATTCTTGCGCTTTCCCCGCGTACGGAGATGCTCCTGTTTCTCGCCTTCTTCGTCGCCTTCGCGATCAAGGTGCCGCTGTTTCCGCTGCACACCTGGCTGCCGGACGCACACGTAGAAGCGCCTACGGCTGGTTCCGTGATGCTCGCGGCAGTGCTGCTGAAGATGGGCACGTACGGCATGATTCGCTTCTGCCTGCCGCTGTTCCCGGGAGCTTCGCACCGCGCGGCTAGGTGGGTGGCGCTGCTAGCCATCATCGGAATCATCTACGGCGCGCTGGTGGCCATGATGCAGCCCAATCTGAAGAAGCTTGTGGCGTACTCATCGGTCAGCCACCTCGGCTTCGTCGTGCTCGGGATCTTCGCGTTCCATAACATTTCCATGCAAGGCGCTGTCTACCAAATGCTCGCGCACGGAGTCTCCACGGGCGCTCTCTTCTTGCTCGTGGGCATGCTGTACGACCGGCGCCACACGTTTGAAATCAGCGAGTACGGCGGCGTGGCAACCCCCATGCCGAAGCTGGCGGCGTTCTTCCTTTTCGTCGTCCTTTCTTCGCTGGGCCTGCCGATGCTCAACGGGTTCGTGGGCGAATACTTGATTCTTCTCGGGACCTATCAGAGGCATTGGCAATGGGCCTCGTGGGCCGCGCTCGGCGTGATTCTCTCTGCGTGTTATTTGCTGTGGTCCTATCAGCGCGTGTTCTTCGGTGAAATCACAAAAGAGAAAAACCGCACGCTCCCCGACGCGTCGGCCCGCGAGAAGTGGATCCTGATCACCATGGCCGTCGTGACGCTATGGATGGGAATTGGCTCGGTTTTCATCACGCGCCGCACTGCTGCGGACGCTCAAGCGGTAATCGATCAGGTGGAACCCCAGCGGCCGTACGAAGCTGCCGCGCCCGTCATGCCGGCGCAGCACGCTGCGCGAGTTGCTTCCGGAGTTGCCAACGCAAATTCGCCGGAAAGGCCGGGAACCCGCTAGATGAATTCCGCGATCCCCACGACCATCGACTTTTTCCGCGTTCTCCCGGAGCTGCTCTGGTGCGGCTTCGGTTTGCTGGCGATGTTCCTGCAACCATTCGTTCGCAATCGGCACTTTTTCACGGCCCTTGCTTTCATCGGCGCGCTTGCGGGAGCGGCTGGATCCTTTCTCTCCTTCCGCAACCCTGGCCCCGGATTTTACGGGCTCATCCAGGCGGACGCGTTCAGCTTCTTTCTCCATCTCCTTGTAGGCACAGTCGCAGTTCTCGTGATTCTCGCGGCGGGTCCTTACCTCGATCGCGAGCGGCTTCCGGTCGCCGAGTTCTATGCGCTGCTGCTGTTTGCCACCGCCGGGATGGGAGTTCTCGCTTCCGCGCAGGAACTCCTGACGGCGTTCATTGGCCTGGAGATGAGCTCGATTTCGAGTTACGTCCTCGCGGGATACCGCCGCGATGCGCTCAAGTCCGGCGAATCCGCGATGAAATATTTTCTGCTGGGCTCGTTCGCCACGGCGTTTTTTCTTTACGGGATTGCACTGGTGTATGGCGCAACCGGCACGACCAGGCTTGACATGATGGTCGATGCCGACGCTTCGAGTACGCTCTTGAAACTCGGCCTTTCCATGATCTTGATCGGCCTCGGCTTCAAAGTGGCCGCGGCGCCATTTCAGATCTGGACGCCGGATGTCTACGAAGGCGCGCCCACACCCGTCACCGCGCTCTTTTCTGCTGGGCCGAAGGCCGCCGCTTTTGCGCTATTGCTTCGCATCTTCGCGACGGTTCCCGCCGCCACGCAATTTTGGTTCTGGGCGTTCTGGATTCTCGCCGTGCTGACCATGTTCGCCGGGAATCTCGGCGCGCTGGTGCAGACCAACGTCAAGCGCCTGCTGGCGTACAGTTCGATCGCACACGCCGGCTACATCCTGGTGGCGTTTGCCGCGGTTACTTCGATGGCGAAGGGCGGATCGGCCGAAGCCACGGCCGCCTATGCAGCAGTGCTCTTTTATCTGCTCAGCTATGCACTGGTAAAGCTGGGCGCGTTCACAATCGTTTCGCAGTTGGGCGGCGCCGGCGAGAAAAATCTCTCGCTGGACGATTACGCCGGGCTCTCGCAGCGCCAACCCGTCGTTGCAGCAATGCTGAGCATCTATTTGCTGTCGCTCCTCGGGCTGCCCGTCACGGCAGGCTTCTTCGGCAAGTTCTACATTTTCAAGGCGGCGGTGAATTCGCACCTGCTGTGGCTCGCCGTGCTGATGGCCATCAACAGCGTTATCGGCGCCTACTACTACCTGCGCGTCATCGTGCTGATGTATATGCGCGAGCCGAGCGCGGAGACTGCCGCAGCTGCTCCCGTGGGCTTTCCGCTCACAGTGAATGTCGTTCTAGCAGTCACAGCGATCGGCACAATTCTTTTTGGCCTTATGCCCAATCCCGTCATCAATTTCATCCTTCAACCCACCCTTTTCGGGCACTGACATCGCGATCTATCAAGAAGGTCGGACTGAAGTCAGCCCCCCACATTCCAGAATGAAAAAAAACGGTCCGGAGGCTTGCGGTTCCGGACCGTTGAATTCTGTAAATGTTAGAACTTGAAGTAGAGGAGGATCCCCAACACGAATGTGAACAGCGAGAGCGTTTCAACGAACACCAGGCCGAGCAACATTGCCGCCCGGATATTGCCCGCGGCTCCCGGATTGCGCGCGATTCCCTCGCAAGCCGCAGATGCGATCCGGCCTTGGCCGAGTGCTCCGCCAAATGCTGCGATAGCAAGACCGAAACCGACAGCCAGAGCGAGCGTGGTGGTATTGATAGGCGCCTTTTCCGGTACAGCGCCCTGTGCGAACGCGGACGGCGCAATCGCCAAGATCGCGATGAACGCAACGAACAGTATTGCGGTTTTCTTCATAACTTCCTCCTCGTGAGATTGCCGCCAGGAGGTGGTTCCCGGACACCGTGCAGCCGGGCTCACGCTGGACAGCGACTAAAAACCTTCTTACAGCGTTAGTGCTCTTCCGCCGTGGCCATGCCGATATACACCGACGGCAGAATGGTGAAGACATACGCCTGAATAATTGAAACAAAGATGTGCAGGCCGATAAAGGCGAGCGGCAGAACGGCGGGAAAGATTCCCAGGATGACTCCCAACACGGGTGTCTTGGTCCATCCCCATAGAGCGGGTGCGGCGAGCAGACTGAGAAAAATGCCGTAGATCATGTCGCTCGCGAAGACATTTGCCCAGAGACGAACGGTCAAAGAGAGCAGGCGAGCTGTCGTGCTGATAATTTCCACGGGAAAAATCAGCCACGCTAGCCACCAGACAGGACCTGCGAAGTGCTTCAAGTACCCGCCGACGCCATGATGCCGGATGCCCTGCCAATTGAAATAGAAAAATGTGAGAATGGCGCAAGCTAGCGGAACGCTAACATTTCCAGTCGGCGAGGCAAAAAAGGGCAAAACGCCCATCAAATTGCCCAGAAGTACAAAGATCGAGATCGTCCCAACAAAGGCGATGTATCGCAGAGCCTCATGACCCGTGTTTTCTTCTAGCAGATCACGGATGCCGATGCCCAGAGGATTCGTGAGAAGCATTTCCGCGACTTGTTGCGCGGCCCCGGGCCTTTCCGCTGACAAGCGTGAACGGAGAAAGAGTGCAGCCACAGTTCCGATCAGAAGTACAACCAAGCCCATCACGACGTGCTGCGGGATAGGCAGATCTCGATTCTCCGGTGTGATGTGCAGCGCGTGAAGCAGCGAAAGGGCCAGTGGTCCCAAGATATGATTCAGCAGTTTCGTTATGCCGAGTACATGTTCTTCCATTCGTTAGTCCAAGAGACGCAGTATTTCCCACACACTAGCCGCGATCGTCGCGGCTGCTAGGGCGCACAAACCCACAACCATGCTGCCAACGGGAACGTGTAGATATTTGAAAATAACATAGACAGCGAGGGCGAGCAACCCGTAGCGAAAGATAGCCTTGAAGTAAGTGGCGAGAGGAACGTGCGGTTTTTCGCGGCCTTCTTGGGCTTTGGAAGCCAGCACCAGGGCGTCAAGGCCGCGCTTCAGCCAGCGAAAATTGAGCCAGGCAAGCACCGTTCCGATTGCCAGACCAGCGGCCCATTCTTTTTGGCGCGCCATGGCTAGGACGGCGGCAGCGGTAAATCCAAACAGAAGCGTAAGCCAGGCGATGCGCCGCTCCGTTAATGCGCCTGCAACAGGATCAGCCACCCTTGCTCCCGTTGTTTCCGCCTGGCAGCCGGCGCAGCACTTCACGAATGCCGGCGTAGAAGCCCAATCCGCCAAACACCATCATGAGCCACGGTCCCATGTGCAGCCAGCGGTCGAGAAAGTATCCAATCGCGCCGCCGACCACAATCGCGCCCACGAAAGTGAACGGGAGCTCGAGGGCAAGCGCAGACTGGGACGCAAAATCCTGCGGCTTTTTTGGAGGTGATTCCGGAGGGCTTTCCCCTGGCTTAGAGTCCGAAGGCATAATGCGCGAGCCGCGTGAACGGTTCAGGATACAACCCGGCGGCGAGCGTGACAAACACCGCTATGCCGAGCGCCACGGCCTGCGCATTGGTCATGACGGGATGCGGGGCCTCACCCGGCTGTTTGAGCCATGCGTGCACTATGATGCGGAAGTAGTAGTAGAGCGCGGGCACGATGTAGAGAACTGCGAACACCGCGAGCACAGGGTGATGCGATTCGATGAGCGAGAGGAAGATGAAATACTTGCCCATGAATCCCGCGGTCGGCGGGATTCCTGCTAGCGAAAGCATGAAGATCAGCAGCAAGAGCGCCGCGGCGGGGCTGCGCTGGTAGAGGCCATTCAAGTCCTCGAGTTCCTCGCCGATCAAACCCTTCTGGCGGAGCACGATGATTACGGCGAACGCGCCCGCCGTCATGAACACGTACGCAAACAAATAGTACGCGATGCCTACAAGACCGGTTTCATTCCCCGCGACGAGGCCGAGCAGGATGTAGCCCACATGCGATATTGAGGAATATGCAAGCAGCCTCTTGACGTTCGTCTGCGTCAGAGCCGCAAGGTTTCCCCAGGTGAGCGACGCGACCGCCACGCCTGCGACGAGATAGACCCACGTCGCCTGCGAAATGGAAAAGACCACCAGGAACAAACGCAGAAGTAAGGCGAAGCTCGCGGTCTTGGAAGCGACACTCACATACGCTGTGATTGGCGTTGGTGCGCCTTCGTAGACGTCCGGCGCCCACTGATGAAACGGCACGGCTGCGACTTTGAAGAGCAAGCCCACGGCGATCAGCACGAAAGCGAGCAGCGGCAAAATTTGAAGCGTGAAAGGATCGAAATGCAGCGCCATGGGGGCCCGCGACGCGAGCAATTGCCGCATCTGCTCACCGGCTGGTCCCGCTTGCTGGCTTAGAAAAACGCGACGGACGAGATCTTCGCGCCCTTCGAGAGCTCCGCGAATCGCACTGATGTTCGTCGAGGCGCTCAATCCATAAAGCAGCGAAAATCCGTAGGCAAGAATCCCGGAGCTGAAAGCGCCAAGGAGCACGTATTTGAGCGCGGCCTCGTTCGAGCGTTTCTCGCGCCGCAAGAAACCAGTCAACACGTAAAAGCTCAGCGCCATCGTCTCCAGCCCGAGAAACATGACGATCAGGTCCACACCGGACGCCATCAGCATCATGCCGACACAAGCGAACAGCAGGAGCGCGTAATACTCTCCTTCCTGTTCTCTTTCAATCTCCAAGTATTTTACGGAGAGAAGAATAACCAGCGCGGTGGAAACGAGAAACAGTGCGGCGAAGAAAATCAGGAAGCCATCCACGACAACGGACTCGTGAAAACCAGCGAGTGTGCCGCTGCCGGCAACCCGTCCTCGCAGCTTCCATAGCGAGAGGCCGCTGAACAGCACCCCCGCGAAAGCCGCCTTCGCACTGAAGTCCTTGAAGAAAAGCCTCCAGAACCAATTGGTCTCCGTGGACCCATCGACGGAAAATCCGATCAACAGAATGCCCAAGCCGAACAGCGTCAATTGCATCTCCGGGAGAATGACGGCGCCGTCTCCCTGGAGATAACTGAAGATCGAATTAAGGATTGGGATGTTCATGCGGTTGGACTATTTTGCTTCAGAAGCGGCAGCGCGAATTTCCGCCGTGGGCGCTTGCATGCGTTCCGCCTGGTAGAATCGGGGATTCACCTGCTCGACGATTCTATGCACGGGCTTTTCGAGGTACGCGAAAAACGGCTTCGGGTAAATGCCGATCCAGAATGCCAAAATCACCAGCGGCACGAGCGTGGCGTACTCGCGCAAATTCAAGTCCGGCAATTCTTCATTGGCAAATTGCGTCACCGGGCCGAACATCACCCGCTGGTACAGCCACAGCAAGTACGCCGCTCCCAGCACGACGCCGAGCGAGCCCCAGGCAGCCCACGCTTTGCTGACCTGAAAGGCGCCCTGCAGAATCGTGAATTCCCCGATAAAACCGTTCAGCAGCGGCATTCCGAGAGAGCTCAAGCTGATAATGAGGTAGATCGCCGCAAAATTCGGCATGGGCGTGGCCAGGCCGCCGAATTCAGAGATCAAGCGCGTGTGGCGCCGTTCGTACAGTATGCCGACGATCAAGAAGAGCGCACCCGTTGATATACCGTGATTGATCTGCTGCAGCACGCTGCCGGCGAGGCCGTTTGGGTTGAGCGCAAAAATTCCCAGCGTGCAGAAGCCAAGATGGCTGACGGAGCTGTAGGCGATCAATCGCTTCATGTCTTTCTGCATCAGGCAGACGATTGCGCCGTATATGATTCCGATCAATGAGAGGATGATTACGATGTGGACGATCTTGGCGCGCATCGCCGCATCGGTCGGCAGCAGCGGCAGCGAAAAACGGATGAAGCCGTACGTGCCCATCTTCAAGAGGACACCGGCCAGAATGACTGAGCCGGCCGTGGGCGCTTCTGTATGCGCGTCCGGGAGCCACGTGTGGAACGGAAACATCGGAACTTTAATGGCGAAGGCAAAAAAGAATCCCCAGAAGAGCCATACCTTCAGCGGATCGGAAAAATTCTGTGCGGCGGCCAGCAGCGTGGGGACGTCAAACGTGCGCGTTCCATCCGCCGCCACCGGTGCATAGAAATACAGCGCCAGAATCGCCAGCAGCATCACCACGGACCCAGCCAGCGTGTACAGGAAGAACTTGATCGCCGCGTAAAGGCGCCGGTCACTGCCCCACACCCCGATCAGGAAATACATCGGCACGAGCATCACTTCCCAGAAAACATAAAAAAGAAAGAAATCGAGCGAGACGAAAACGCCGATCATGCCCGTCTGAAGCAACAACAGCAGCATGTAGTATTCCTTCTGGCGCTGCTTGATCGCGCTCCACGAAGAAAGTATCGCGATCATCCCCAGAAACGTTGTTAGCATGACCAGTAAAAGGCTGATGCCGTCAATGCCGAGGTGATACCTCGCTCCAATGGAAGGAATCCACGCCGTGTTTTCTTCGAATGCGAAGCCGCTCCAGCCCGGCTTGAACCACCGCAACAGCGGAAGAGAAACGAGAAAGCCGAGTACGCCGAAGAGATTGCCGACAACGCGGTGAACGCCTTCCCTCTCGCGCGGCACGAAGAGCAAAAGCAGCGCTCCCACGAGCGGCGTGTATAAAATCACGCTCAAGAGATGATGTACAAAAAAGTCCATTTCTTCGCCTCTCAGTGCGCCGCGCGCAGCAGCGTATGCATATGGCGCCCGTAATACGCCAGCAGAACTGCCAATCCGACCAGAATCAGCATCGCGTAATTGGAAAACTTTCCGGTTTGCAAAAGCCGGACCGGATAACTGAAAAGCTGCGTCAGCTTTGCGACGAAATTTAGCAGTCCATCGATGACCCACTTATCCCACCACATCGAAATCTTCGATGCGTAGCGCATCAGCCAGCCCGTGCCATCCACGCCGACGCCATCGATCACCTTCGCGTCGAAAATGCCGAGCCACGTCCCCAAATCCTTAATGCGATTCACAAACAACGCATCGTAGAGCTCGTCGACATGATATTTATTGAGAAGCAGGTCGTAAAAGCGCGGCCATTTCGCGGCGACCAGTTCTGGCGCGATGCGCTTCGTTCTATAGAATTGATAGGCCAGCCAGATGCCCGCGCCGGCTATCGACAGAGACAACACCATTAGGAAATATTCCTTGGCCAATCCGTGATGCGCGAACTTCACGGCTCCGGTCTCCGTTACGGCGCCAGCCAAGACAGGTTCGAGAAACCGTTCGAAACGGTTCTCTCCCCCCAAGGAACCCGGCCAGCCGATCCATCCGCCAACGATCGAGAGTCCGGCCAGAACCATGAGCGGGACGGTCATCGATGGGGGCGATTCGTGAACGTGCCTTTCAACATGCTCATCGGCTCGCGAATAGCCGGAAAACGCCAGGAAGAACAGCCGGAACATATAAAACGCGGTCATCCCCGCGGTGATAAACCCAATCAGCCACAACGAAAAATAGCGATCGATTGCGCGCCCGAGGATTTCATCCTTGCTGAAAAATCCGGCAAGGGGAAAAACTCCCGAGATCGCCAGCGTTGCAATTAAGAATGTTCTCGCAGTGGTTGGGATCTTGTTCCACAAACCGCCCATCTTGCGCAGATCCTGCTCCCCGGACATCGCATGAATGACGCTGCCTGCGCCGAGAAACAGCAGCGCTTTGAAGAAAGCATGGGTCATCAAGTGAAAAATGCCCGCAGCAAACGCGCCCACGCCCAGCGCCAGGAACATGTAGCCAAGCTGGCTGATGGTCGAATACGCCAAAACTTTCTTGATGTCGTTCTGCACCAACGCAATCGACGCCGCAAACACGGCCGTCACGGCCCCGATCACGGCAACAACGTCCAGGGCGAGCGGAGCGAGCTGATATACCGCGTTCATCCGCACCACCATGTAGACGCCGGCGGTCACCATCGTCGCGGCATGGATCAGCGCGCTCACCGGCGTGGGGCCCTCCATCGCGTCCGGCAGCCAGACGTAGAGCGGAATCTGCGCCGACTTTCCGGCCGCGCCGACGAAAAGGAGCAATGCGATTGCAGTGAGTACAGGAGCGCCATAAGCAAGCGTCCCCGCATGCACCGCCGCGTCCAGCGATTGCAATATTCCTGAATATCCCGCCGACTCCGGTAAACCCAGCGAAGTGAATCGAACGGTGCCCAGAGTCACTGCTGTCAGCAAGAGTCCCAGCAAGAATCCTGCGTCGCCGATCCGATTCACGATGAACGCTTTCTTCCCCGCATCGGACGCCGACTTCTTCAGAAAATAAAATCCGATCAGCAAATAGCTGCACAAGCCGACGCCTTCCCAGCCAACAAACATGAGCAGCAAATTATTTGCCAGCACCAGAGTGAGCATCGCGAACATGAAAAGATTCATGTAGCCGAAGAAACGGTAGTAGCCCCCTTCGTGCGCCATGTACCCAACGGAATACACGTGAATCAGAAAGCCGACGCCGGTAACCACCAGGACCATCACCGCTGACAACGGATCCAGCAGGAATCCCCAGTCCGCCACAAACCGCACGAGATGCCCGCCGCTCATCTGCATTGCGCCGGGCGTCAGCCATTCGAACAGGATTTGTTGCGCCACGCGACGCTCTGGATCGGCCGCGAGCAATTGCGTAACCGCGCCCACAGCATAGATAAAAGACAGTCCTACACTGCCGACGCATAGAACACTGATGCCGATTTTGGGGAGCCGCTTGCCGAAAAAGAGCATCAGCGCCGCGGTGGCCAGTGGAAACAGTGGAATCAGCCACAGGTGATCGAGAAAGTAGCCTGTGGGATTCATCCGAGTCTTGTACTTTCTCTCATTTTGTCGCGCGCCGGCCTACCACTTCAGCAAGTCCATTTCGTCCGCCAAAACCGTCTCCCGATTCCGGAAAAACGCGATGGTGATGCCCAATCCGACCGCTGCCTCCGCGGCCGCATCCGCAATGATGAAGAGCGCGAAGACCTGCCCCGCCACCTCGCCGTACAACCGCGAAAACGCCACCAGATTGATGTTCACCGCATTCAGAATCAGTTCGATGGACATCAACACGACGATCACATTGCGCCGCGTAATCACGCCAATCACGCCGAGAAGGAACAGCGCCATGCTCAAAAATAAATAGTGTCCAATCGGAAGCATCCGCTCCTCAGGTCCTCTTCTTTGCCATCACGACCGCCCCAATCATTGCCACCAGCAACAACACGGAAGCAATCTCAAACGGCAGCAGGTACGAGCTGAACAAACTCTTGGCCACCGCTTCGGCATTTGGCGGCAATCTATTGGCCGGCGCCGCCGTCAAAATCGGAAATCCCTGACCAGGCATTTTCCCCGTGGTCCAGAACAACAACCCAACTTGTGCCGTCAGTGCCAGCGTCACGACCAGCGCTACCCACTTCTGCCGCGCGAATTTGATCTGGAGCAGGGCCACATCGAGGTTGACCAGCATGATCACGAAAATAAACAGCACCATGATCCCGCCGACGTACAAGATGATTTGCACGATGAAAATAAATTCCGCGCGCAACTGTAGAAAGATTCCCGCGGTCGCCAGGAGCGTCGCGATCAAAAAGATCGCGCTGTGCACGGCGTTGCGCCGCGTCACCATGAGTGCCGCGCTGCCCACTGCGACCCCGGCAAAGAAATAAAATATGACTTTATCCAGCATAAAAATCCGTGGCCGCCGTGCCTTCCCGCCGCGCCTGATTTTTCTGATCGATGGACAGAATGACAAGAGCCGCCACCAACGCTAGGATCGCCGCCGGCGTCGTCGCCAGAAGCAGCGCCCAGCCCTGCAGACTAAAGTAGCTGCCGACAATCAAGGCCGCGCCGACCACTATCACGTTGATGATGGATAGCGGGATCAGGAAATGCCATCCCAGCCGCATCAGTTGATCGAAGCGGTAGCGCGGTATCGTAAAACGCAGCCACATGAAGAAATAAAGATACACACTCACCTTGAAAATGAACCAGAATCCTCCGTGAATTCCTGGATAAAAAGGAGCCACGGCCTCCTTAAACGACGGTTTCACAAACGGCAAGAGCACCGGCGCGGCCAGCACCAACGCCACAACCAAACACAGGCCGGCCACAGCCAGCATGAACATCTGCTGCACGCGAGTCGGTTGCTTTGGCATTCGCAAAACGCAATAGCCCGCGATTCCAATCATCAGCAGCGGTGGAATGTAATCCAGAAAATTCAGCCAGCGTATATTCGCAAACGGCCGCAGCCAGCCGCCCAGAAACAAAGTCGTCGCCACCGAAGCCACCACGATCATGTTTGTGTATTCCGCCAAAAAATAAAGCGACCAGCGGAAGCCGCTGAACTCCGTCATGTATCCGGCGACCAGCTCCGACTCTGCTTCCGGCAAGTCAAACGGCGCGCGGTTCGTTTCCGCAATCGAAGCCACCAGATACGTAAAGAACGCCACCGGCGCGAGGAAACCAAACCACACGCCCTGCGTCCCCTGCGCGGCCACAATCGACTTGATATTCAGCGTCCCCGCAAACAGCAAACCGCACACCAACGCCATCCCGGCTGCGGTCTCATAACTCACCAACTGTGCCGAGCTTCGCAGCGCCCCCATCAGCGAGTAATGGCTGTTCGAAGCCCAGCCGCCCAGCACAATTCCGAAAATACCGAGCGCGCTGATGCCCACGACAAACAGAATTCCAATGTTGAGATCCTGCGCAATTTGAAACGCCGGGCCAAAGGCCAGACCAGCTATCGCGAGCAGCGCCGCTCCCACGGAAAACACCGGCGCCAGCCAGAACACCAGTTTGTCCGCATCATCTGGAATAATGTCTTCTTTGATGAGCAGCTTCACTGCGTCCGCGATGGGCTGCAGCAATCCATGTGGGCCCACGCGCATCGGCCCCAGCCGCGCCTGCATGTCCGCCATCAATTTGCGCTCGACCAATACGATGTAGCCAACGATCAACGGCAGGACCGCGACGATGACCACCCCGCAGAGCAGGGGCGCCCAGTAGAGCTTCAAGAAATCCAGCGTCGCTTGAGCCGCAGCCTGCATCAGCGGTCCACCTCCCCGAGCACGATGTCGATCGTTCCGATGATTGCCACTACGTCTGCCACCAAATGCCCCCGCACCATACGATCGAACGCCTGCAAATTAATGAATGACGGCGGACGAATCCGCACGCGATACGGCTGCACTGTTCCGTCGCTCACCACGTAATATCCCAGTTCGCCCTTCGGCGCTTCGATCGCGTGATAGACCTCACCCGGCGGTGGCTTCAACACTTTACCGACTTTCGCCATAATCGGCCCCGGAGGAATATTTTCAATCGCCTGCAAACAGATCAGCCGCGACTGCCGCATCTCTTCCATGCGTACCAGATAACGGTCGTACGTATCTCCCGTCGTGCCCACGGGAATTTCAAATTTATACTGGTCGTAAGCCGCGTAGGGCATGGCCTTGCGAATGTCCCACTTCACGCCGCTGGCCCGCAGCACCGGCCCAGTCACACCAAATGCAATGGCGTCCTCCGCGCTGAGTACCCCCACGCCCTTCGTGCGCCCGATCCAGATGCGATTGTTTGTCAGCAGCGTTTCGTATTCCACGATGCGCGATTCGAAATCCTTGCAGAACCGCTCCACATCTTTTTCAAACGTGTCGTAGGCTTCATACTGCAGCCCGCCGATTCGAAACGCGTGCGTGGTCAGCCGCGCCCCGCAATACTTTTCCAGGATTTTCAGAATCTCTTCCCGCTCGCGGAAGCAGTAAAAGAGCGGTGTCAGCGCCCCGATGTCCAGCGCATGCGTCCCCAGCCAGAGCAAGTGGCTGGCGATCCGCTGCAGCTCCGTGAGAATCGTTCGAATCACCCGAGCCCGCGGCGGCGCTTCCACTATCAGCAACTTTTCGATTGCCTCGCAATATCCCAGCCCGTTGCTGACCGCCGCCACATAGTCCATTCGGTCCACGTAAGGCGCGAACTGCTGATACGTCCGGTTCTCCGCGATTTTCTCCACGCCGCGGTGCAAATACCCGATCACACACTCCGACCCGATGACTCGCTCACCATCGAGTTTCAGCTTCACGCGCAACACGCCGTGGGTCGACGGATGCTGCGGGCCCATATTAATGACCAGCTCTTCCGCCCCCAGCAGCGTCTTGCGATCGTTTGTGGCTTCGATAGTCAGCGTCGTGTCCTTTTCACAGCCAGGCCTATCTCACTGTCCGCTTTCGATTCCGAGATTTTCCTGCACCCAAGCCGTGTCCTGCTGAAGGATGTCGTAGTCCTTCCGCAGCGGATAGCCTTGCCACTCGTCCGGCAGCAGAATCCGCTTCAGGTCCGGATGCCCGGAGAAAATGATCCCAAACATGTCAAACGCTTCCCGTTCCAGCCAATTTGCCGCAACCCAGACTCCCACGACACTCGGCACTTCTTCCCCTTCGGCAGCCTGCGCCTTCAGCCGCAGCCGCTCGTTTTTCGCAAACGAATAGAGATTGAGCACCACATCAAATCGCTTTTCTCGCTTCGGCCAGTCCACCGCCGTCAGGTCCGACAGCATTTCAAATCTCTCTTTGTCGCGCGTGTAGAGCGCGATCTCTGCCAGCTGCCCGCTTTCCACGACAAGAATCGCTTGCTTCCGGTCCTCGATAGCATCCACGATGGCCGCGCCAAATTTGGCCCGGTACCGCGCCACCATTTCATTATTCAGCGGAGTCTGCAGCACCACAGGAGGCTTGGGAGGTACCGGTGGCGCCGCTGGTTTCGCAGGAGCAGCCGGCGCACCGGCGTCCGCAGGTTTTGCAGCGGGAGTTGAGACGGGAGATGGCTTGCTCGCAGGCTGTTCGCCTGTGGGCACTGATGGTGGTTGTGGTTCCTTCGGCTCGTCAGCCATGGACCCTGGATGCAGCAAGTTGCAAGGATCGGCTCCGCGTTCACAAACCTACAACGGTGGAACAGTCAAGAAAATGGAGCGCCGCGTTTCTAGCACACGCCGCGAACCTCGTCAATCAGAAGCACTTTGCGGAAATAACCGTGCCGAAAAACGCCAACCCTGATTCGGCTAGGCCCATTCCAACGCACCCTTCTTGTAAAGCCACAAGTATCCGACGAGCAAGATTCCGAGAAACACCAGCATTGATGCCAGCGCAAAAAGCCCCATATGCGCCGCGACCCACCCCTTGTACAAAATCGCCCATGGGATCAGGAACATGGTCTCCACGTCAAAGATGACGAACATCATAGCAATGATATAAAACCGCACGGAGTACCGCCGTCGCGCGTCTCCTTCAGGCGGAATCCCGCATTCATAAGGCTTCAGTTTTGCGCCGATGCTCGTGGACGTGGGGCGAATGAGCTTTGCCGCAATGAGCGTCACTGCAGGAAACGCAATCACCAGTGCCGCATAAATCAGTACCGGGAAGTATTGGTTCGGCATGGCCCCCCACGCGCAGCATCCTACCATCAATTCGAACGCTGGCACCTACCAGTTATTTCTCAAAAAGCAGTTCGCCCGCCCGGCTCGTTGCTTTCACCACCGCCTTGATCAATGTCACGCGCAGCTTGCCCTCTTCGAGCTCCAGAATCCCGTCAATCGTGCAGCCTGCGGGTGTGGTCACGGCGTCCTTCAGCAAGGCCGGGTGATCCCCCGTTTCCAGGACCACGCTCGCCGCGCCCTTCATCGTCTGTGCCGCCAGCAGCGTCGCGACGTCGCGCGGTAGGCCCACTTTTACACCGGCTTCCGCCAGCGACTCCAAAATAATGTACGCAAACGCCGGTCCGCTTGCCGAGAGCCCGGTCACCGCGTCCATATTTTTTTCGTCCACGACTACCGTCCGGCCCACCGCATCGAACATGGCCCGCGCCGTTTCCAGATGCTCCGCTCCCGCGTGGGCGCCGCGGCAAACGCCCGTCATTCCGCATCCCACCGTCGAAGGCGTATTCGGCATGGCCCGCACTACCGGCACTTTTCCGCGCAGACGCTGTTCGATATAGCTTGTCGGCACCGACGCTGCCACAGAGATGACCATCGTCTTCGCATTTAACTTCGGTGCAATCTCCTTTAGTACGTCACCCACTACTTGCGGCTTCACGCCCAGCAAGACAATGTCCGCTCCCTGCACCGCCTTGCGATTCTCCGTCGTCACCGCAACGCCTAGCTCCTTCGCCAGTGCCGCGGCCTTTTCGCCGTGCTTCACTGTCGCGGTAACGTGATTCGGCGTAAACAGTCCTTGCTTCAAATAGGCTCGGAGCAGAATTCCACCGAGCTTTCCCGTTCCCAAAACCGCGAGTTTCTTGCCTGCTAGTTCCTCTGTCATGGTGCAAACATTCTTGACGACCTGCTCGCGTCCGTCAACCATCGTTTCAGCCAGCCTTCAGGTACAATGCTGCGCGTGATCAAGCCATCGCGCACGAATCACAGGCCTTTTGTTCGGCAAGCAATCTGTTTCTTTTGCGTACTTCTCGCGGCGAGCGCACTCCCTTTCCTTGCAAAGACTCCGCAGTCGCCGGCCACCGATTCATCGCATGCTGTTTCGGAAGATGTGGCGATCCCGATGCGCGACGGCGTCGTTCTCCGTGCAGATATCCTGCTCCCCGCCGGGTCCGGCCCCTTCCCCACGCTTGTTTATCGAACGCCTTACAACAAAGAATCTGCCCTTCGAGAACACAAGACCTTCGAGAAAGCCGTCGCACGCGGCTACGCCGTCGTTGTCCAGGACGTCCGCGGCCGCTACGCCTCCGACGGCGAATTCAATGCTTACCGCAACGAGGGCCACGACGGCTACGACACCATCGAGTGGGCCGCGCGACAGCCATGGTCCGACGGCACCGTCGGCACCTTTGGCCTCTCTTATCCCGGCGCAGTCCAATGGCTCGCCGCCGTCGAAAATCCTCCCCACCTGAAAGCCATGGCTCCCGCTATGACGTTTTCTACGCCACGCAATTTCTTCTACTCCGGCGGCGCCTTTGACGGCTCCTGGCTCGATTGGATTTGGTTCAATATTGCCCCGGACATTCGCCGCCGAAAAAATCTGCCTGGCCCAAAAACCGGCAAGGAAGCGGCCGCCGCCTGGGAACAAGAACATCAACGCCTGCAGGAGTTTCTTCCGCTCCGCGATCTTCCTGATCTGAAGGACATCGCACCCTTCTATTACGAATGGCTCTCCCATCCCCCCGCCGACCCCTGGTGGGACTGGGCCGAGCTCCGCAACAAATATGGCCGCGTCCATGCCGCGGTCCTAAACCTCTCGGGATGGTATGACGAAGCTTACGGCCCCGACGGCGCGACCACCAATTTCAACGGCCTTCTCGCTGCTCGCCGCGGCGAAAAAGATTCCCGCACGCGCACTGTCATCGGCCCCTGGACCCACGGCGGTCAAGAGGAATCCCGTTCCGGCGAACGCGATTTCGGCCCTTCCGCCGCCATCGACTACGACGAACTTATCCTCCGATGGATGGATCATTACGTCCGCGGGCTCGACAACGGCGTGGATCGTGAAAAACGCGTTCGCATTTTTGTGATGGGAGAAAACGTCTGGCGCGATGAAGACGCTTGGCCACTTAAACGCGCCCGGACAGAATCGCTCTACCTGGCTTCCCAATCCGCCGGCGACAGGACCGGAACTCTAGAGGCCTCCGCCCCTGAAAAAGCTTATGCCAATTCCACATTTCATTCGGACCCGGCCAAACCTCTTACGGATCCCTACACCACCTACGGCGCGCACGACTACCGCGCCCTAGCCGGACGTAACGATGACCTTGTCTTCGATAGCGATCCACTCCCTGCTAACATGGAAGTCACCGGTCCCGTCCGCGCAGAGATTTATCTTTCCGCAGGTTGCCGCGACCTCGATCTCTGGGTCCGTCTTCTCGACGTGGCACCCGACGGCACCACTCTTAATCTCATGAGCCCTGGCCTCGACGTCCTTCGCGCCAGCTACCGCAACGAAAAGCTGCAGCCCGAGTATCTCGATCCTAATGCTATCGTTCGTTTAGACCTGGACCGCTTGCTGACCAGCAACACCTTCCTCGCCGGCCATCGCATCCGCGTCCAACTCTCCGGCGCCTTCTTCCCGCACTTTTCCCGCAATCTCCAAACGGGCCATTCCGAGATCAAGGCGTCTCGCGCGTTCCCATGCATGGTTAAGATCTTCCACAGCAAGAAGCATCCGTCCGGAATTGTTCTCCCCGTTATTCCCCGCTAGGTAGGATCAATCGTGGCGCGCGCCGTTCAATACTTTCACTGCGTGAGGCAGTAGGTGCGCGATCGCCTCCAGCGATTCCACCGCGCCCTTGGGGCTTCCCGGCAGATTGACGATGAGCGTTTTGCTCCGCACGGCCGCCGTGCCGCGAGAGAGCACGGCCGTCGGCGTGTGCTCCAAGCCTTTGCGCCGCATCTCTTCGGAAATCCCGGGCACAATACGGTCCGCCACAGCCTGCGTCGCTTCCGGAGTGTTGTCCCGCGGGCCAATCCCCGTCCCACCGGTTGTCAGCAGTAGATCCACTTGCCCAGAGTCCGCAAGGATACGTAACTGCTCGCGAATATCTGCAGGATTATCCGACACGATAAAAGCCGAAGTGACTTCCCATCCCAGCCCGCGGCAAAACGCGACAACCGCCGGCCCCGACAAATCTTCGCGTTCGTTTTTGGCTACCGTGTCGCTGATGGTGAGGACCGCTACGCGCATCGAGGAGTTTCTAGAAGACGTTTACTTCGTTCCAACCGCATCGCGGTTGGCTTCGTCCATCAGCCGCATCGCTTCCATCAGCAGGCCGGTCGTATTCCGGGTGGTCGTAGTTCGCGTCGAGGCGTTCGCCGCATTGAAATCAATCTCAAATTCGCCCTCGGTCCACAACACCACTTTGTAAACTGCGTCGTCGCCTTCTATTTTGCCCACCTTCGCGTCCCGGCACTGCCCGCCCGCAAAATAGAGCTCGCCCTGCGTGCCGCCCTGCCGCACCATCAACCGGCACGACTTCTGCCCCATCTCTAGCGACTGCATTAGGTCGATCATGCTCATCTCTTCCAGCCGGCCTTGGATGACGCCCGGCCGCGACGCTTTCTTCTGCAGTTTTTCGAGGTGCAGCCGGTCAACCACCTTTTTCGTAACACGCACCAGGTCCTTCACCAAAAATGGCTTGGGGATGAAATCCTCGACGCCGTCCACCAAAGGCCTCAGCCGTTCCTCGATGTCCGGGCGGCTGGCCATGAACAAAAACGGGATGTGTTTGGTCGCATCGCGCCCGCGCAGCTTCTCAAAAAGTTGTCGCCCGTCCAACCCCGGCATTTTGTAGTCGCAGAGGATGACGTCGGGAGGGTCATCAATCACTTTGAGCAAAGCATCTGCGCCGTCCGAGGAAGTCTCGACCTCGCAGAACGGTTCCAGTCCCTTCACGATCAGTTCGCGCACCAGCGGATTGTCCTCCGCCAGCAGCAACTTTACGGATTTTCCGCCTGCCGCACTCATTCTCTGCCCTTCGACGGAGCGCCCGTTCGATCGGAATCCCCGCTCTTTTTTACCCTGAGCCGCGCCAGCGGCGAAGGGCCGACGTTCCGCTTCGGGACTCGATGGAAATCCCCGCTCTTTCCGCCTGTCTTGCGGACGAGAACAATATCCGTGATTTCCATCCCCTTATCGAGTGCTTTGCACATGTCGTAGACCGTGAGGGCTGCGGCCGCAACGGCTACCAGGGCTTCCATCTCCACACCCGTCTGTGCGGCCGTCGTCACGCTGGAATGTAGTTCCACGCCATTCTTGCATAGCCGTGCGGTCACATCAATGTGCGTGAGCGGTAGTGGATGACAAAGAGGTATCCATTCCGCCGTCCTTTTTGCAGCCGCAATCCCTGCAATCCGCGCCACTTCCAGCGGATTTCCCTTCGGGTTCTTCAGCCGTCTGACGGCCCGCACCACTTCCGGCTTCATCTGCACGAACCCTCGCGCCTCAGCCGTCCGTGTCGTCACCGCCTTCGCCGACACGTCCACCATGCTCACTTCGCCCCGCTTCCCGTAATGCGAAAGCTTCGCCATTCTCGCACCTAGACCACATCCTTCCGCAGCAGCACCGATACTCTGTCACCCGTCGCAATCTTGTGCCGGTCCGCAGGCACAACCAAAAAGCAATTTGCGTTCGCGAGCGCCGCAATGTCTCCGGATCCTTGCCATTTCAAAGCCTTCACTTCCGGCGCCCCTCCGCGCCACTCCACCCTCGCCGGCAGGAAATGCGTCAGCCCCGGCTTCTCATGGAGCGCTTCTCCCAGCCGCGCTTCCACCAGCGGCAGCGGCCGAGCCTCCGCCCCGTTCGACAAATCGATCGCTGGCGCTACGAACAATTCGAACGTTACCATCGTCGAAACTGGATTCCCCGGTAACCCAAACACCGGCTTCCCCTGGCAAATCCCGAAAACTACAGGCTTCCCCGGCCGAATCGCCACCGCATCAAAATAAAATTCCGCTCCCATGGCCTTCAGAACTTTTTCCACCAGGTCATACTTTCCCATCGAAACGCCGCCTGAAAGCACCAGCACGTCCTCTTTCAGCCCCCGCTCGATTTTCTCCCCTAACTCTTCGACACGGTCCGCCGCATTTCCCAGCGCAACCGGCACGCCTCCCGCAATCCGCACCTGCGCTGCTAGGGAAACACTGTTGCTGTTTCGAATCTGAAATGCCCCGGGCACTTCCTCCACTGCCACAACTTCATCCCCCGTCGACAAGATCGCCACGCGCGGCTTCTTCGCGCATTGCAATTCCGCCGTCCCGACTTGCGCCGCCAACGCCAGTTCCGCGAAGCCCAAGCGCATCCCGGGCCTCAGCAGAGTCTGCCCCGCCGCGGCCTCGCTTCCCCGCGGCACAATGTTTTGCCCCGCCTGCGCCGCTCGTTCGAATCGCACCACCTCTCCCTCGCGCTGCGTGTGCTCGATCATCACCACGGCGTCCGCCCCGGCAGGCGCCGCCGCGCCCGTCATGATTTGCACGCAAGTCCCAGCCGCGAGCGGTTCGCTCACCGTATCGCCCGCCTTGATTTCTCCCACACACTTCAGTTTGACGCCCGGAGCAACTTCCTTCGCGCGCACCGCATATCCGTCCCGCGTCGACCGGTCAAACGGCGGATACTCCCGGTCCGTTTTCACTTCCTCCGCCAACACCAATCCCAGCGCCTCCCAAACGCTCACACTGACCGCAGCAGGCGATCCTCTCCTCTTCCCGACTTGCTCGATTACAACCTGGCGGGCTTCTTCGTAGGTCAACATGAAAGGGGACTCCGCCGACGTGCCAGTAAGCGCTCCGTGCTGTACGCAGCCTTCCTTACTTCCTTATCGCATTACTTCGTTACTTCGCCACCTTACAGCCACCGCGCCAGCAGCGTCCCCGCCGGCACAATCGTTGCGTCACGTTCCGGCCCCGTGGAAATCATTCCGATTTCCACTTGCAGAAAATCCGCAATAAATCGCAGATACTCCACCGCCGCCTTGGGCAGCTTCGCTCCATCTTTCAATCCGTACGTCGTTTCATTCCAACCCGGCAGCGTTTTGTACTCCGGCGTCACTCGCTCGTACTCTTCAGCCAGCGCCGGCATTTCCTTCAGCGGCGTGCCTTTGTACTTGTACCCCACGCAAACCTGAATCTCCCGCTGCGTGTCAAACACGTCCAGCTTTGTAATCACCAGCGAATCGATTCCGTTGATCATTTTCGCGTACCGCAGCACTTGCAGATCCAGCCAGCCGCAGCGCCGCGGCCGCCCCGTCACCGCGCCGAACTCTTTCCCACGCGCGCGCACTTCTTGTGCATCCAGGTCCGGCATCTCCGTCGGGAACGGCCCGCTGCCCACGCGCGTCGTGTACGCCTTGGAAACCCCCAGCACGTGTTTGAGCTTCGTTGGCGGCACACCCACGCCTGTCGCGGCCCCGCCCGAAGTCGCGCTCGACGACGTCACGAACGGGTACGTCCCATGGTCGATGTCCAGCATCGTTCCCTGCGCGCCTTCGAACAGCACCGATTTCCCTTCGTCCAGCGCGCGGTTCACCAATTCCGCCGTATCGCAAATGTATCCGCGAATTTTCTCGCCCAGCTTCAGCGTCTCTTCGACTTCATGTGAAAAATCAATGTTCGCGCCGTACGCGCCCTTCGCCAGCCGGTTTTTTTCCGCCACCACATGCGCGGCCTTCTTTCGAAACATCTCCGGCTCCAGCAAATCGCACATCCGCAGCCCGCGCCGCGCCATCTTGTCCTCATACGCCGGTCCGATTCCCCGCGAAGTCGTGCCAATCTTGTCCGCGCCCCGCGCACCTTCCGCGGCTTTGTCCAGCTCCCGGTGATACGGAAAAATCAAGTGCGCGCGGTTGCTAACGTGCAACCGCCCTTTCACATCAATGCCAGCTTTCGAAAGGGTCTCAATTTCCGCCACCAGCGCCGCCGGATCCACCACCACGCCCGTCCCGATCACCGCCTGCTGCTTCGGCCGCAGAATCCCGCAAGGAATCAGCTGCAGCACGTAACGGTCCTTCCCGATGATGACCGTATGCCCCGCGTTGTGCCCGCCCGCCACGCGCGCAATGTAATCGAACGACCCCGCAAGGTAGTCCACTACCTTGCCTTTGCCTTCGTCGCCCCACTGCGCTCCCACCACCACCACCGATTTCATTCAGTCCCTCTCCTCAATCACACTTCCGCGCCGCAATCTTTACTTCGCCTTTACTGCTTTGGAAAGCACCAAGAAACGACAGGTGCTCATCGTAAACTCGCCCCGGCCTCAACGCAAGCAGGCCTTCCATCCAGCGCTATCCGGACAACTCCTTATACCGAAAACAACTCACCAGATGATCGTTCACCATCCCCGTCGCCTGCATCAGCGCATAACAAATCGTCGACCCCACAAACCGAAATCCCCGCTTCTGCAAATCCTTGCTCAACGCATCCGATTCCACCGTCTTCGCCGGCAAGCGTTCGTGCGTCTTTCGGGCATTCTGCTTCGGCCGCCCACCCACAAATCTCCAAACGTATGCATCGAAGGTCCCAAACTCTTGCTGCACTTTCAAAAACGACCGCGCATTCCCGATCGCCGCCGCAATCTTCAACCGGTTCCGGATTATTCCCGCGTCCCGCAGCAGCGCCCGCACTTTCTGCTTGTCATACCGCGCAACTTTCTCCGCATTGAACCCGTCAAACACTTCCCGGTACCGCGCCCGTTTCTTCAAAATCGTGTTCCAGCTCAATCCCGCTTGCGCGCCCTCCAAAATCAAAAATTCAAACCACGTCCGCTCGTCATGTACCGGCACGCCCCATTCCTCATCATGATAAGGAACGTTCAGCTCATTCCCAGCCCAGGGGCAGCGAACCATTTTTCTTTCAGCTTCTTTCATCCAATTTTCCTGAGACGATCTAGTCGCAACTCTCCACCCCGCACAAACAAAAAGGGCGTGTCGCGCGCAATTTCACGACACGCCTTCTCCATCCTTCGAATCTTGCTTTACGCCAGGTGCCGGTCCAGCGCCTTGGTGATTTGGTCTTTCGGAACCGCTCCCACGATCTGCTCTACAACCTGCCCGTTCTTGAACAGCAGCAGTGTCGGGATTCCCTGCACGCGATAACGGCCCGCTGAATTCATAGCCTCGTCCACGTTCAACTTCATCACTTTGAGCTTGCCCGCATAGTCGTGCGCAATTTCCGCCACCGTCGGCGCCAGCATGTGGCACGGTCGGCACCATTCCGCCCAGAAATCCACCATCACCGGTTGCGTACTGCTCGCCGTAAGCACTTCAACTTCGAAATTTCCATCCGTTGCTGTCTGAATTGAATTGTCAGCCATATTCTTTTTTCTCAGCAGCTTGCCCTTGGGCCGCCGCTTTCCTCTCTTGAATCAACTTAATTAGATGTTCCAGCAGGCTTTTGGTTTCTTTTCTCTTGCCCCGATCCTTGAGGGGCTTGCCCCGCACTCTGCGCAGCTTGCCCCAATCCGCGCGCAGTTTGCCCTAAGCCTCGCCGGGCCCGCGCGGCTTCATACAGTTTCGCATACTCCACCGCCGGCCCTTTCCACGAAAAATCCTTCGCCATCCCGTTCAATTGGATGCGCTTCCAGATTCGCTCATCCATATAATGATGCAGCGCCTGCCGCACCGCAAACAGGAGCGCCTCACCGGTATATTCCTTGAACTTGAACCCGGTCCCTGTCCCGTGTTCCACGTCAAACGGCTCGATGCTGTCGTCCAGTCCGCCTGTCGCTCTCACAATCGGCACCGTACCATACTTCAAGCTATACATCTGATTCAACCCGGAAGGCTCGTACCGCGACGGCATCAGGAACATATCCGCTCCCGCCTCGATCTTGTGCGCGATCACGTTGTCGTACGCGATCTTCAGGCCCACGCGTCCCGGATACGCCGCCGCCAGCGCCCGGAAAAAATCCTCATACTTCCGCTCGCCCGTCCCCAGTACTACCAGCACGAGCTCCTCGCGCATCAATTCATGCGCCTTCTCCGCGATCAGATCGAACCCCTTCTGGTCCGCAAACCGCGAAACGATTCCGATCACCGGCCGCCCCAGATGTTCCTGCGACAATCCGAACAACCCCAGCAAGTCCTGCTTGCATACCTGCTTTCCGCCCAAATCCTTCGCCGAATACTTCGCGGCAATCAGTTTATCTTTCGCCGGGTCCCACTCCGAATAGTCCACCCCGTTCAAAATCCCCACCAGCCGGTCGCTTCGGCTTCGCGCCACGCCGTCCAAACCGTGGCCGTATTCCGCCGTCTGAATCTCCTCCGCGTACTTCCGGCTCACCGTCGTCAAATAATCCGAATACACCAGCCCGCCCTTCAGCAGGTTCACCTTGCCAAAGAACTCGATTCCCCCGGGATGGAATACGCTCTGCGGAATTCCTGCGCGTTCCAGGACACTTGGCGCGAAAAGCCCGTGATACCCCATATTGTGAATGGTGAACACCACCGGCAGGTCCTTCACCAGCGCATCATCTCCGTACGACGTCCGTAGCAGCACGGGCACAAGCGCCGTCTGCCAGTCTTGGCAATGAAATACGTCTGCCGGCCAGACGTGCTTGGCCACCTCAATCGCCGCCCGGCAAAACTCCGTATACCGTTCCGCGTTGTCCGCATACTCTCCGCTGCTTCCGCCGTACAAACCGTCGCGGTCGAAATACCCGGGATCATCCACGAAGTAATACCGCACGCCATTCAACTGCGTGCCATCGGCAATCGCCGGAAACCGCAGCCGCGTTCCGCCCATCGGAATCGTCAAGCTCGGCATCACCACAGCGGTCGTCTTCGTTCCGCGATACCGCGGCAACACCACCGCTACCTCGTGGCCTTGCGCCACTAGCGCCTTCGGCAACGCCTCCACCACGTCCGCCAGGCCGCCCGTCTTCGAAAACGGCAGCCCCTCCGATGCTACAAACAGAATCCTCAACGCGCAGTCACCTTCGGCTCACCCTGAACAACCCAATCATTTTACGCTACCCGAACGCCCTACGTGCGCCGGAAGTTACGTCGTGTCCGATGGCGAAGTCGTGGTACATTGCGCCGGGCCGGAATTTCCCGCGCGGAGGGGAGAGATGCAAAGACGTACATTCATGAACTTGACGGCCAGTGCCGCGGCTGCGCTGGCGCTCAAGCCATTGACGCTCGCCAGTGGGCAGGAACGGAAAAGTCCGGTCATCTATCCCGATCCGGCAATTGAAGTGATTGATCCGCGCTTCGCGAAATACAAGGTCGGTAACGCCGCGATCGAGCGATTGTTCACTGGCGCGCGGTGGGCGGAAGGTCCCGTGTGGTTTGCAGATGGGCGCTATCTGCTCTTCAGCGATATCCCCAACAACCGCATCCTGCGATGGCTCGAGGAGACCGGAGAAGTCAGCGTCTTCCGCAGTCCTTCGAACAACAGCAACGGCAATAGTCGCGATAGGCAGGGTAGGTTGCTTAGCTGCGAACACGACGCCCGCAGAGTTACGCGCACCGAATACGACGGTACCATCACCGTGCTTATAGACCGTTTTCAGGACAAGAAGCTCAACGCGCCGAATGATCTCGTGGTGCATTCCGACGGAGCCATCTGGTTCACCGATCCGGGATACGGCATCATGTCGAACTACGAAGGCCATAAAGCCGTGTTTGAGTTGCCCACCAGCGTTTACCGCCTCGACTCGAAGACACGGGAGGCGGCCATTGTTGCCAGCGACATGGACAAGCCTAACGGCCTGTGCTTCTCTCCCGACGAGAAAAGGCTTTATGTCGTGGACACGGGAGTTCCACGCCACGCCGGCGACCCGCACCCGATTCGTGTCTATGACGTCGTGGATGGCGTTCGGCTGAAGAATGGGCGCTTGTTTGCGGATATGTCGCCCGGCTCGTCCGATGGCATCCGTTGTGACGTGGATGGCAATGTCTGGGCAGCCGCCGGATGGGCCGGAGAAGGCTACAACGGCGTGCATGTCTTTTCGCCCGACGGCACGCTCATCGGCAAGATTCACATTCCGGAAACGTGCGCCAACCTCTGCTTCGGCGGCGCTAAGCGAAACCGGCTTTTCATGGCCGCGAGCCAATCTCTCTATGCCGTGTACGTCGAGACCCAGGGCGCCCAGGTGCCTTGAGTCCGGCCCGCCGTTCTACCGATTCTGAAGTGGCGTCAGCCTTCCCGCTTCCACAAAATCTCAAGCGCCTGTTGCGTGCGAAGTTACAGGTCCGCTACTTTGAGTTGGGTGTTCCCGCCCTTCCACGCTGCCTGGAACTGCTTCTCGACGAAGCCGGCATCATAGTCCCGCTTCTGTGCCTTGAGCGCTCGCTGCAACCCAAACAACGAACGCGGGTTGCGCGGGTGGTAGACTAAGTCTTCGCGGAAAACTTTCTCCGCGTCCGCATTGTCTCCGTTCACCAGAAGCGCCGCACCGAGTGACTCACGCACCGGAAAGAACCAGTCCTCCGGTTCGGAATATTTGAGAGTGTCCTGGACGGCCACCGCAGTTTGCAGCAGAGCGATAGCGCCCGCGTTGTCTTTCTTTGACAAAGCAATTTTCGCACCCAACACGTCTCGCGCAATCTTCAGGACGTCTTTTGCCTTGTTGTATACTGGCATGGCAAAGACCACGTCCTCCGGTGTATTCTTTTCCGCGTCCGACACGACCTGATACTCCGCCTCGGCTTCATTCACCTTGCCTTTGGCCGCCAGAGCCATGCCGCGCGCGAAATGCCAGAACACGGTTGTGATCTTCATTTCCGGATCGGGCTTGGGCATCTTGAGGATTTCGTCCCACTTGTGGAAGCGCACATCCACCGCGATGGGAATGGTCATGAAGCCTTCCAGCGGCGGCATGTCCTTGACATGAGGCCCCACGTGGGCGGCCAGCAGGTCGGCGTTTTTGTCGGCTTCAGCGTAGTCGCCATTCATGGCCGCACACATGGCGATGAAGTGCAGGTTATGGCTGTAGTACATCAGCGGGTAGATACCCTGCGCGCCACTCGCCTTGATGTACGCCTGATCGACTACCGCCGCTTCCTGGTTGGTTTTGACCGCCGCTGCGTAGTCGCCCGTGCGGATGTACACATGAGCCGGCATGTGGACGATGTGTCCCGCCGCTGGCGCCAAGGCGGCTAGCCGGTTGGCCCCAGCCAGGGCCCGCTCCGGAGACTTTGATGCTTCCACCGAGTGAATGTAGTAGTGGATCGCGCCCAAATGGTTGGGATCCCGTTTGATCACCGATTCGAGGGTCGCGACGATTTCTTCGGTGCCCTCGCGCGGAGTTCCATCCACCTTCCACAAACCCCAGGGATGAAGGTTCATGCCGGATTCGGCGAACAGCGTAGCCGCGTCGAGGTCGTCAGGAAACTGCTTGACCAATTCGCGCATAGCGTCGTGATAGGCCTCGGCCGCATGCCGGCGGTCCGCCTTGGGATCGGCCGGAAAACGCAGCGCCATGGCCTTGATGTAAGCTTGCTCAGCGGACGAAGCGCTGCCCGAGAGATCAACCGCCTTCTGGATGGCCGTATAAGCCGCTGCGAAGCGGTCGTCGCTGGCGGGATCGTTGTAGTTGGGTCCTACGGCTTCGGCCACTCCCCAATAGGCCATGGCCAATTTGCGGTCAAGATCTGCGGCACGCTGAAACGAGCGCGCCGCTTCGTCGTGGTTGAAAGCGTAGATTTGACGCAATCCCTGATCAAAGAATTGCTGGGCTTGCGCGTTGTCGGTTGATACCGGGTGATGCAGGTCGCCATAGCCCTGCATCAGAGTCGCCGGCTTCCCCTGAGTGTGAGCCGCATGATCCTGTGCGGTGACCATGCCGCAGAGAAACACACCTAGCACGACCATACTCAAAACGCCGTTATAAGCGTAATCGCGGTGTTTCGACGGCATACGTTTTCTCCTTCTGCATTCGAATTGATTTGACGTGCTTGTCGCATCTTCGAACGTTTCGACGAGCCCTATTATGCATCACGATGACGGCCAATACTTACCCGCGCGTCTGGCTCTCTTGCCTGCGGCGCGGTAGTACGTAACTCATTTGACTCAGCGTCCGGGTGACGTTGCTCAGCGTCCGGCGGGCGGGCCAGCCTAGTCTGCCGCTTCAGCCGGTCGAACGGGGTCTGCTGGGTTTTGTCCAGTCGCCCCTCGGATAATACATCTCGATTCCGATCACAAAGGAATCATCCGTATAGGGTTGACAGTATACGACGCGGGCATGCGAGTAGAGATTGCCACGAATGGACCGAACTGAAAGCGGTTGATTTGGCTGCCAAATCCTCTTCGTCACAACTCGGGCGCCGTGGCAACTTATGTCGATTGTGGGCGCGACTTCGAAGGTTGGATTATCTGGGCTATAGAGATTCACAAACATCTTCAAAGGAATGCGAGCTTCCTTTCGGCACAGAAGGGGCGTCTCTGCCAACGCTTCTCCTTCGGGCCGGGAGGTCCCACATTGGCAAGCCTACCCTTGCGGCCTTTGGAAGCAATGGTACTGAGGGACATCGGCCCGTTAGGCGGGTGGCCGACCCTCGATCCTCTAGAACGCCTGGGTGGCCTACCCTTGCGCTTTCGTTTTTTGCAAGGGTGGGGCATCCTTACGAATTTGAAGGTGCCAGGTCTCGCCGACACCGTTTTATCCCGCGGCATCCAAGCCACTTACAAGTTATCATTGACATACGGTACCGATATGCTATAATGGGTTCAAGTCGGCACAACTCCTCCGCCTGCCCGCCGCAGCCCTGGCGAAGGAGGTTGCCCTGCGAACCA
>JACXTT010001120.1_pt1 | contig 45424 bp, 35 predicted proteins | sample 9270951 | NCBI WGS metagenome assembly JACXTT01 (sample SAMN15532306, study PRJNA645909) | rock metagenome | isolation source: weathered quartz diorite | place: Puerto Rico | collected 2017-06-21 | reverse complement strand
CGCGCCGGCAGCCCGGCTCGCGCGGCGTAGGCGGCGATCGAAGCGCCGGCGTTGCCCGAGGAATCGGCCACGAGCTCGCGGGCGCCGCGGGCGCGAAGCCACGCGACGAGCACCGCCGAGCCGCGGTCCTTGAACGAGCCGGTCGGTTGCTCGCCCTCGAGCTTCGCGTGCGCCTCCGACAGCTGCACGAGACCGGTCGTCGGCTCGCCGAGACTGACAGGCTCGACCTGGGGCAGCCAGCCCCGGTATCGCCATACCCCCGTCGCTCCGGGCTCGATCAGCGTGGCGGCATCGGCTGGCGGCAGGTCGAGCTCGAGGGGCGACCCGCAGGCGTCGCATCGCCACGCGAGCTGCCGCGCGGCGCCGGCCCCGCATGTCCCGCACCGCAGATCGCTGCCCTCCGCTCGACCCACTGCCAGGCCCACGGCTAGCCGCCGAACAGGGCGGCGGCGTTGTCCCAGAACACGCGCCGCCAGGCCTCGCGGCGGATTCCCGCGTCTTCGTAGGTCCCGAAGACGTAGCCCGGATCGAGCAGGGGCACGTCGCTCCCCCACAGCAGCCGCTCGCTCGGCGCGGCAGCGACCGCGGCACGGACCTCGGCCAGCTGGGCGAAGCTGCTCGAGAGCTCGATGTGCACGTTGTTGTGACGGGCGGCGAGCCGCCCTGCCTCGACGCTCGGCGCGCCGAGGCCGGCGTGGGCGATGACGATCGGCAGGCCCGGATGCGCCCTCGCGATCCCGTCCAGGGCGTGGACCCAATCGCTGCCCTCGTTGTGGATCTTGACCGGCCTGCCGAATCGAGCCAGCAGGTCGAACAGGTCTCGAACGACGGGGTCCGAGGTCGGCAGGCCGAGGACGTTGACGTGGACCTTGACCCCGACCACGTTCCCGCCGAGGTGGCGCCGCAGCTGCTCCTTGGTGAAGGTCAGGTCCCGCGGATCGGCGACCACATAACTCAGCTGGCGGTCGCTCGCTGCGGCCGCGGCATGGGCAGCGAGGTTCCCGGCTGCGGGGTCGGCGTAGATCGCGAGCGCGGAGGAGGCGACGGCAACGCCGCCGTCCGGGCGAAGGAGCGCGCCGAGGAGATCGTGGTCGGCGACCTGGGGCACGTCCTGGTCGAAGGGTCCGAAGTGCGCGTGGGTGTCCCATACGCGCTCGGGGAGCGGCGGCGGTGCCAGGTCGACGTCCTTCGCCGGAAGCCCGAACAGGCGGGAGGCGTTGCCGCCCAGGATCGCCCGCTTCGCATCGTCCGGAACCCCGGCGAGCAGGACGGCATTGATGGCCGCCGCGCCGGCTCGGTGGGGCGAGCCCGTGCCGAGGAGCACACGCTCGGCGCCCACGGTCGCGACCGCCGTGGCCACCGCCCGGAAATGGGCGAGCGCGCTCGTCTCGATCGCCAGCTGGTCGTACCGGCGCAACGCCGCAAGCGTGTCGGCCGAGTTCGTGTAGTGCGTCCCGAGGAGCACCGTCGGGATGCCGAAGCGAGCCGTCTCGGCGCCGATGGCCGATGCGAGCGTCCGGGCCGGACCCCAGGCATTGCCGAGCGGGACCAGGAGGGGCCGGCCGGTATCGGCGATCGCCCGCAGCAGCCCGTCCATCGCGGCGGAGGCGTCGAGCCAGCCTTCCAGCCGGTAGCCCAACACCCCCAGGCGCTCGGCATGCTCGACCCGCTCGGCGGCATTCGCTTCTCGGGGTGCGACCACCGCGATCGCGCCGAGCCCGTTCGCCGGATCCGCCGCGGCCTCGACCGCCCCGCTGTTCCCGGCCCACGGATCTGCCACTGCGGCGACCAGCGACGACGCGAGGGCGATTCGGACGCCATGCCGCCGCCGTTCCTCGACGAGCAGCGAGAGCGGGGCGCCGGCGGCGGCGGCGAGGCCGTGCTCCGGACCGAAGACCGTGTTGACGTCGATGAAGCCGCGATCCGGGGCGAGCGGATCGGCAGGACTCAAGCAGGTCCTCGCTTGGCGTTGCTCGCACGCCCCTTCGGGCTGGCCCGCGCGGCGATGCTGGCGAGGATCGTGGGCACCTCGAGGACGTGCTCCGTGGCGACCTGCGCCGCCCGGTCCGAGTTGCGGGAGCGCAGCGCCTCCACGACGGCCAGGTGCGAGCCGACGACATTTCGGGCGAAATACCGAGCGTCCCGTCCGGGCCGGCTCATCGCCTGGTACGAGCGCAGCCGGACGAGCCCATCGAGGCTGCTCCAGACATGCCGCAGCAGCTTCATCCCCGACCACTCGACGATGAGCCCATGGAAGCGCAGGTCGACGTCCGCGACCGCGTCCACGTCGTTGCGGGGCAGGGCCTCGCGCATCTCGTCGACGAGGGCCTCGAGGGTCGCCAGCTGGTCATCGGTGCAGGCCGCCGCGACGCTCGCGGCGGCTCGCGCCTCGATGATCGCGCGGAGCTCGTAGATCGCCCCCGTCTCCGCCTCGGGGACACCGACGACCACCGCTCCCCGGTGCGGGAAGAACTCGACGAGGCCCTCCTGCTCGAGGTGGCGAATCGCCTCGCGGACGGGGGCGCGGCTGACGCCCATGCGTGCCGCGACGTCGGCTTCGAGGAGCCTGGCGCCCGCTGGGATCTCTGTCGCCAGGATCGCCGCACGCAGGGCCCCGAGGACCTCGTGGCGCAGGACCCTCGGGCGGATCCGGGGCAGGCCGAGGATCCCTCCCGTCGTGGCGGCCACGGGAGGGCCGGCGACGGGAGCGCCGGCCGCGGGAGCGCCGGCCGCCGCCATCGTCCCCGGGCGCCTCTGGTCACGCACCCGCGATCCCTCCCTGCGGAGCGCCGCCTGGCGGTCCCTCTGTGTCGACAATATACGCGTGGTCGCCGCAGCGTTCGCCGTCGCCGCCGGGCATCCGCTCGCGGCCGGGGAGGGTCGCCGGATCCTAGCCGCCGGCGGGAGCGCCGCCGATGCCGCGATCGCGGTCGCCTTCGTCCAGGGCGTCGTCGACCCGGCGAAGTGCGGCATCGGGGGCTGGGGCGTCGCGACGCTGTTCGATGCCGCCGCCGGGACGCTCACCTCGATCGACTTCCCCGGGCGAGCTGGTTCGCTCACGCGGCCGGACATGTGGACGAGCGCCCTGCTCGAACCGGCGTACCACGGCTACCTGCCGCGCCTGCGCGATGCCGTCAACGACGTCGGCTACCGCTCGATCGCGATCCCGGCGACGGTCCCGGGCCTCGGTGAGCTGTATCGGCTCGGCGGGTCCGGCCGGTTCGCGTGGGCTGATCTGCTCATGCCCGCGATCCGGCACGCCTACGACGGGGTGAGGATCCTCTCCGGCGTGCTCGGCGCCGGCGAGCCCGAGTGGGACTGGCCCGGCGCGGTGCCGTTGCACGAACGGCTCGCCACGAGCGCCGCGGCGCGCGCGTCGTACCTGCCCGGCGGGCGGTTCTTCGAGGTCGGCGAGACCCTCCGACAGCCGGTCCTCGGCGCAACGCTGGAGAAGCTCGCCGCCGAGGGCCCCGACGCCATCACGACCGGCCCTGTCGCGGCACGCATGGCCGCCGACTTGGCACGGCACGGCGCGGACATCACGGCCGACGACCTCGCCTCCGTGCGCCCGTCAGTGCGGCCGGCCCTCGAGGTGACGCGCCGCGAGCACCGGGTCGGCGCTTCCTGGCCGCCGGAGTCGGGTGTCTCGCTTCTTGGTCTCCTCCTGCGACTCGACGGGCGCCTCGACCCGTCGGTCGCCCTGCTCGAAACGCCGAACCTCGAGCCCCTTGTCGAGGCGCTCGAGGGCATCGCGGCACAGCGCGTTGAGCACCTCGCCGACCCCGGCTTCGTCGACGTCCCCGTCGGGGCGATGCTCGAAGCAGCGCGAACGGGGGCCCCGGCCGGTCTGCGGCAAGCCCCGCCCGCGGCGGGCGGCCACACGACCTCAGTCGTGACCGTCGACAGCGCCGGCAACGCGGTGGCGATGAACCATTCGCTGGCCAGCCACGGCGGCTCCGGGGTGATGACCGAGGGCCTTGGCTTCCTCTACAACAACTGCATGGCCGGCTTCGAGGTCGAACCCGGCCGGCCCAACTCGATCGCACCCAGGAAGGCCCGCTGGAGCGCGGCATGTCCGGCGGTCGCGGTCGGTCCGCACGGGCGGGCGAGCCTGGTGATCACAGGTCCCGGGGCGACCCGTGCCATCGCGGCAGTCGGCCAGGGTGCTGTGCGGGCGCTCGACTTCGGCGAAGACGCCGGGGTCATCGCGGCAGCCACACGGATCGATGCGCATGACGGGGTCGTCGACCTCGAGGTCAATGCCCCGCGGGACCTCGTGGCCGCGGTGGGGCGGCTGGGCCGGACCGGCGCCCGGATCGAGCCGAGCGCGGCCGCCGCGCTGTACCTGATCCGGCGAGGACCGGACGGCCGCCTCGCCGCCGCGGCCGATCCGCGCCGCCCAGGCGGCGCCTTTGTCGGCCCAAACGGGGCCTAGGGGTGGGCCCGAACGAGGTCTAGGGCGCCGCGAGCTCCGGTCGCGCCTCGGAAAGCCCGCGCCCGGCCACGACCCGCCCGGCCTGGATGACGAGCCATGGTTGCGAGAGGGCCGTGACGGATGCGACGGGGTCGCCGCCCACGACGAGCAGGTCGGCGACGTACCCGGGCTCGATGAGGCCGATGTCGTCCAACCGGAAGAGCGCGGCTGTGTTCGTCGTCGCCGACGCGAGGGCATCGAGCGGGCGCATGCCGTGCCGGACGTACAGCTCGAGCTCGGCGACCACCTCGCCGCAGCCGACCAACGGGGCGCCGCCGTCGTTGCCCGCGGCGATCCGCACCCCCGCACGGATCGCCGGCTCGAGGAAGCGGACGAGATCGTCGGCGAGGGCCTCGCACTGCTCGACGATCTCGGCCGGGATGCCGGCGCCGACACCGCCCTCGATGATTCGTCGATCGGAGAGGATCGTCGGCACAAGGAACGCGCCACGCTCCAGGAGCAGGTCGATCGCCTGCTGATCGCCGCCGTGGCCGTGCTCGACCGAATCGACGCCGGCGAGCAGCGCGTTGAGGACGCCGACGCGGCTCTCTGCGTGCGCGCCGACAGGCAGGTTGCGCTTGTGCGCCTCCTCGACGGCGACGGCCATCTCCTCGACCGTGAGCTGTGGCACGCCCGCCTGCCGCCCGGCGGTCATCATCCCGCCCGTTGCCATCAGCTTGATCGCTGTCCCGCCCTCCTTGATCAGGGTCCGGACCGCGCGACGGACCGCGTCCGGCCCGTCTGCCTCGATACCGATCCAGTGGCCATGGCCGCCGGTGATCGTCACCACCCGACCCACGGCGAGCATGCGCGGACCGGCGAGCTCGCCCCGGCCGATCATCGCCGCGAGCTCGATCGCCAGGCTGCCGGTGCCGCCAAGGTCGCGGATCGTGGTGACGCCCGCGGCCAGGGTCTCCTGCAGGCGGCGCACCGAGCGGATCGCACGCTCGGTCGGCGTCTCTTCGCGAATCGTCCGATCCGGGTCGGGCCCGCCGTCGAGACAGATGTGGGCATGAGCGTTCATCAGCCCGGGAGTGACCGTCCGGCCGGCGAGGTCGAGGACCGCCCCCGATGCGGGTGCGTCCGCAGCGGGCGCACTGATCGCAGCGATTCGTCCGTTCTCGACCCGGACGTCGGCACGCTCGGACCGGATCCCACGGCCGTCGACGACGCGGACGTCGCGGAGGGTCAGCTCCCCGGACCCAGGCATCAACCGCTCCTCCGACACGATCGCCACCCGCGGCAGGTGCGAAATTGTCGACAATCTAGCGCAGCCACAGCCACCCCCGGAGGAGCAGCCGCGCGTGAGCCCTTTGTCGACGCCGAAGCGCTGCGGCACCTCCACGGCCCGGACGAGTTCGAGGCCATCGCCCGCGACAACATGAGCGCCAGCCTCGCCCCGAACCCGGCTCCGCTAGGCTCCGGCTCGAGCCGGTCAGGCTTCGTCCGCCGCGGCCGCGCGGCCCACTGATGGAGAGCTCGCTCGCCGTGGCCACGCCCAGCGCTCCCCCGGCCGACCCACGGGTCGGCCGCACGGTCGACGAGATCGACACCCCGGCAATGGTCCTGGACCTCGACCGGTTCGAGGCGAACGCCCGGCGGATGCTCGCCACCATCCGGGCAGGCGGGAAGGACTGGCGGCCGCACTCGAAGGGCCACAAGGCGCCCTGGATCGCGCGACGCCAGGTCGAGATGGGCGCCATCGGCGTGACCTGCGGCAAGGTCGGCGAGGCCGAGGTGATGGTCGCCGGCGGCATCACCAGCGTCCTGGTCGCTAACGAGCTCGCGGCCCGCGTCAAGGTCGAGCGGCTGGCCCGCCTTCTCGACCGGGCCGAGGTCATGTCCTGCGTCGACGCACCCGTCCACGTCGAGCTCGCCGCACGGGTCGGCCAGGACGCAGGCGTCGAGATTCCGCTCGTCGTCGACGTCGACATCGGGATGGAGCGGACCGGCGTCAAGCCGGGCCGGCCGGCGCTGGACCTCGCCCGCGCCATCGACCGCGCGCCCGGGGTCCGCTTCGCCGGGATCATGGGCTACGAGGGGCACACCCTGACGCTGTGGCCGAGAGAGGAGCGGCTGGCCGCGGCGGCGGACGCGGTCGCCGGCCTGGCCGAGACGAAGCGGCTGATCGAGGCCGATGGGATCCCGGTCCCGATCGTCAGCGGCGGCGGCTCGGGCGATCATGAGGAGGCCGCGGCCCTCGTCGGCATGACCGAGCTGCAGGCAGGCGGGGCCTGCCTCATGGACCTGTTCTATGGGCTCGACTGCCACCTCGAGGAGCGTGGCTTCGAGTATGCCCTCCATGTCATCACGACCGTGACCAGTCGACCGGCCCCGGACCGGGTCATCACGGACGCGGGCTTCAAGGCCCTCTCCCAACGCCAGGAGATGGATCCCCGGATCGCCGGGCGCCCCGATCTCAGCCTCGTCTACCTGTCCGCCGAGCACGGCCGCTGGTCGCGCGAGGCCGGCGGACCAGACGTCGCCATCGGCGACCGCCTGACCGTCATCCCCGACTACCACGACACGACCACGTTCCGGCACGACGAGTTCGTCGGCGTCCGCGACGGTCGGGTCGAAGTGATCATCCCGCTCCTCGCGCGCGGCCGGCTGGCCTGACCGGAGCGCGGCCGGAGGTGGAGTTCGACCTGCTCATCCGCGGCGGAACGGTCGTGGACGGAACCGGCCGCCCGGCGTACCGCGGCGACGTCGGGGTCCGCGCCGATCGGATCTCGGCCCTCGGCGCGATCCCCGACGACGCCGTCGCGGCACGAACCGTACAGGCGGCGGGCAGGACCGTCGCACCCGGGTTCATCGACCCGCACGTCCATTCGGAGACAGCCCTCCGCGGCAACGCCGATCGCTACGGGTCGGTCCAGCAGGGCGTCACTACGCACCTCACGGGCCCGGACGGCTTCGGCTGGGCGCCGCTGCCGGATGGCGGTTCGGCGGACCTGTGGCGCGCGTATGCATTCGCGAGCGGCCAACCCGACCTCCAGCCGCGCTGGCCGACGATCGAGTCCTATCTCGACGGCTTCACCGGCAACGTCCCGGTCAACGTCGTCCCGATGGCGCCCCACCAGGCAATCCGCTACGCGGCCATGGGCTGGGCGGCGCGCCCGGCCTCCGCCGACGAGCTCCGCCGAATGGAGGACCTCACCCGGGCCTGGCTGGCGCACGGCGCCGTGGGCATCAATACCGGGCTCGACTACCCGCCGGCGGCGCATTCCAGCATCGACGAGCTGGTCGCCCTCGCGCGCGTCGTCGGGGAGCAAGGCGGCGTCTACGCCTCCCATATGCGCTACCAGGGCCTCGGCCGGGCGGCGGCGTACCGCGAGGCCGCGGAGATCGGCCGCCGGGCCGGCGTCCCGATCCGGATCTCCCACGAGTCGATCGACGACGAGTCGGAGGGGATCGTCGACGATGCGCGCCGTGAGATCGATCTGACCATCGACTGGTACGTCTACCCGGCCGGCTCGAGCCACCTGATGGTCTGGCTGCCGCCGGAGGAGCAGGTCGGTGGCGTCGACGGGCTACTCCCTCGGCTTCGCGATCCCGAGACCCGTGCCCGGATCGCGGCTTTGATCGAGAAGCAGCTCGTGGAATCGGCGGCAACCGGGGCTCGCGAGTACTTCGCGGCGACGCACACCGGTCGTCACATCGGCCGGTCGATCAGCGAGATCGCGGCCGACCGCGGCACCTCGATCGGCGAGACGGCGGTCCAGCTGATCGAGGAGGAGTCGCCGGAGGCGATCCTGATCTTCAAGCGCGGGCTCTCCGAGGATGCCTTCGACGCTCTGGCGCGCCGCACCGTCGGCCATCCGGCCTACACCGTCGCAAGTGACGGCGTGTACCACGGCGTGCTCCCCCACCCCCGCGGCTACGGCTGCTTCGCCCGGTTCCTGCGCCGCTGGGTCCGCGAGTCGGGCGCGGTGGACCTCCCCACCGGGATCAGGGCGATGACGGGACTGACCGCGGAGCGATTCGGCGTCACCGACCGAGGGCGGTTGGCCGTGGGCCTCGCCGCCGACATCGTGGTCTTCGACGCAGCGACCGTCGCCGAGCAGTCGACCTGGGAGCAGCCGCGGCTGCCGCCGCTCGGGATCGACGCGACGATCGTCAACGGCCGAATCGTGGTGGAGCACGGGACGCCGACCGGCGAGCTGCCAGGTCGAGTTCTTGGCGGCACCTGATGACCGAGCCCAGCCTGGCCCTGCTGCCCGGAGCGCCGATCGAGCTCATCAATGCGCGAACGCTGTTTCCGGGTAGCCCGATCCGTCGACGGAACGCTGCCAGCGTGATCCGGCTCGAGCGCGGCGGCCGACTGCTGATGGTGTTCTCGCAGGGCAACGGGCCGGAAGTTCGCAACGACGCCGCGATCATGCAGACGACCTCCGACGACGACGGAGCGACGTGGGCCGAGCCCATCCCGATCTACGCGTATCCGGGCTGGTTCTGCCTCGCGATGGGCGGCTTGGCGCGCCTCGCGGACGACGACGTGAAGCTCCTGGTGGGTCGGATCCGACTCGATCTGGCGCTCTCCGGCACGGAGCCGATGACCGGCTGGTGGGTCGCCTCGAGCACGACGCGGGACGGCGGTGCGACGTGGTCCGAGCCCGGTCCCGAGATTCGTCTCTTCCCGGAATGGACCGAGCTGTACGGAGCCAGCAACCCGCACCCGATCGAGGGCGGGCGATGGCTCTGGGCGGTGATGGGCACGACGGGTCGCGACAAGGACTGGCACGCCGGCGTCGTCACGACCGGCGCGAGTGGCGACGACTTCGGCCCGGTGACGGTGATCGCCAGGGCAGACGGCCGCGACTACAGCGACATCGACGTCGTCCGGCTCGACGACGGCCGCTTCCTGGCCGTCGTGCGCGAGCACGTGACTCGCCAGAGCGTGCTCAGCCACTCCGCCGATGAGGGCCGCACCTGGTCGGCGATTCGGCCGACGCCGTTCAAGGGCTCGAACATCAAGCTCTTCCGCCTGCGCTCCGGCGCGATCCTGTGCGCCTATCGCGACGAGGATCCCGACCGACGGGGCGTCAGCGTGAGCGTGACGGGCGACGGCGGGGCGACGTGGGAGCTCGCGGGCCAGCTCTACGCCGCCGGACCCGCGTCACAGCACCGGCCGGGGAGCTTGTGCGGCTACCCGGACATCACGCTGCTCTCGGATGGCACGCTTGGCGCCGTGCTCCACTCGTACGCCACCGACGATGGCATCCAGCTGCACTGGCTCCGGCTGCGGGACCTGTCGTAGTGGCTTCGCCCTGGTTGAGAGGTCGCCCTTGTTGAGATTGGAGGAGGCATGACCGAGGACAAGCCGAAGGTGCTGATCACCGGCGCCAACGGGCTGATCGGGTCGCTCGTCCGGCGCGGACTGTCGGACAGATATTCGTTCAGCGGGCTGAGTCGCCATCCGGTCGAGGGAATCCCGTACACCACGGCGTCGGTCACCGACCTCGACGCGGTGCGTCGGGCCGTCGCTGGACAGGACATGGTCCTGCACCTCGCCGGCGAGACGAAGAACGCCGACGACTGGGACGATCACTTCCAGGTCACCGCGGGCGGCACGGTCAATGTCTTCCGGGCCGCCGACGAGGCCCGCGTCCGGCGCGTCGTGTTCATGAGCACGGGCAGCACGATGTGCGGCTGGGAATGGGACGACAGCCTGCCGTATGGGAAGCTCGCCCGGGGCGAGTGGGACGAGGTCTCGGACTGGGAGCTCCTCGACGACCGTACTCCGCCGCGGCCCGACAGCCCGTATGCCTGCGCGAAGCTGTTCGGCGAGGCGATCGCACGCTGGTATTCCGACACGACCCCGATGTCCGTCCTGGTGATCCGGTTGGGCGCGGTGCTGGCGTCCAATCACCCCGAGCTGATCCGGCACTTCCCCGGCTTCCTCGACCAGGGCGACGCGGTCCAGATGGTCGACAAGTGCCTCGGCGCCCCGGCGACGGTGCGCTTCGGGATCTTCGACGCGATCTCGGAGAACTGGTCGCGCTGGCGCGACACGACGCCGGCCGAGGAGGTCCTCGGCTGGCGGCCCACGGGCTCGTCCGACCGCTTCGACAAGTCGGCGCTCGCCCGCTAGATCGCCGGGACGGCGTCGATTCGGGCCGGGTCGCTAGCTCGGCGCAGGGGCGCCCGGAGACGCATCCCTGACCACGTGCCCCGCCTTGACGACGGCGCGGACGCGTTCGAGCCGGCCAAGGTCAGCCAGGGGATCGCCATCGACGAGCAGCAGGTCGGCGCGCTTGCCTGGCTCGACCGTCCCGATCTCGGATTCGAGGCCGAGGAGCCGGGCGGCGTTGCTGGTCGCGGCGAAGATCGCCGCCATCGGCGAAGCGCCGTGCTCGGCGATGAGCCGCACCTCGCGCGCAACCATGTCCGGCATGACGCCGCGGACCCCGCAATCCGTGCCCGTCGCCAGCGGGATGCCGAGACGAATCGCCGTCTCGCAGGAGCGGCGGTGGAGTGGCTCGAGATGCTCCTGGCGCGCGCGGGAGGCGGGCGAGAGCCCATCGAGCGTCCGCCAGACGTCGGTCACCGACAGCGTCGGGACGAGCATCGTGCCGTGCTCGGCCAGGGCCTCGAGGTCGGGTTCTTCGGCGAGGAAGGCGTGCTCGACGCTGGCCACGCCGGCGCGTGCGGCGCGGCGGACGGACTCGCCACCCTGGGCATGGGCGAGCACGCGCCGATGGAGACGAGCCGCCTCGTCGACCGTCGCGTGGAGCTCGTCCTCGGTCATCTCGGGCGCGCCACCGGCCTGATCCCAGCCCGACAGCATCGCAGCCTCGCTCGCGATGGCCTTGATCACGTCGGCGCTGTCGCGGACGTTGGCCCGCACGCCCCGCCGGAACTCGAGCTCGGTATCGCACTCGCGACCGAAGGGCCAGCCATGGCCGCCGGTGATCGTCAGTGCGGGGCCCGCCGCGAGGATGCGCGGGCCGAGGAGGTGCCCGGCGTCGATCGCGTCGCGGAGCTCGTAGTCGAACCGTTCGGGCGCGCCGCCGCTGCGGGCGGTCGTCACGCCGGCGAGCAGCGCGCGGCGGGCCATCCCGGCCGCGCGGTAGCCGACGGTCAGGGCGGAGTCCCGGCGGAAGCCGGCGAAGCCGTCCTCGACCGTCGCGTCGATCGCGTAGTGGGCGTGACAGTCGATCAGGCCCGGCAGGAGGGTCGCACCCGATCCGTCGATCAGGGCGGCATCGGCCGGGCCACTGGCCACGGCGGCGCCGGTGGGCCCGATCGACGCGATTCGATCGCCGTCGACCACGACGTCCACGCCCGGTCGCGCCTCCGCCGACCGACCGTCGATCAGCCGCACGTTCCGGATGACGAGCGTCGCCATGGTTACGTGTACCTCGCCCGCGCGCCGTCCCCGCTGAGCTCGCCGCGCCGAACGAGATCGGCGACCTCGCGCAGGTCGGCGAGGTAGCGATCGACGTGGGGCTCATGGCCGGGTGATTGCATGAAGCGCAGCGCGGGGACCGGGTGCGTGTCGAGGAAGGTCAGCCAGCCGCGCGCCTTCATCCCCGCCTCGATGGCCGCCATGTCCAGGGTCGTCGACGTGATCGCGAAGACGGACATCGCCGGCTTGCCCATCACGTGCAGGCCCTCGATCGCCTCGACGCCCGCCCACCAGCGGCGCAGGTAGCCAATGGTCCGCCGGGCGCGATCGACGTAGCCGGCCTCGCCGAGGTAGGTCATCACTGCCCACGCCGAGGCGATCGAGCCACCCGGACGAGTGCCGGTCATGGACGGCGTGACGTACCAGTCGTCCGGCCGGGCTGGGCCGCCGAAGCGGAACGGCTGGTTGGCGAAGACGTCGCGGTCGCGCGACATCACGATCGAGGCACCCTTGGCGGTGTAGCCGAACTTGTGGAGGTCGGCCGAGATCGTCGTGACGCCGGGGACGCGGAAGTCCCAGAGCGGCACCGGATCGCCGAGCCGCTCGACGAACGGCAGGAAGAAGCCGCCGACGCAGGCGTCGACGTGGAACCCGATCCCCCGCTCCGCGGCCAGCGGCGCCAGCTCCGCGATCGGGTCGACCATGCCGAGGGTGAGGCTCGGCGCCGAGCCGACCAGCAGCACGGTCCGGTCGGTGATCGCCGAGCGATACGTTGCCGGGTCGATCAGGAGGTCGGGGCCGAGCGCGACGGGAACGAGCCGCAGCCCGAAGTAGTGCGCGCCCTTGGTGAACGCCGGGTGCGCGGACTCCGGCACGACCATCTCCGGCGCCGTGATCTCCGGGTGGAGGAGGCGGGCGCGATCACGGGCCGACTTGACGCCCATGAGGATGCTCTCCGAGCCGCCCGACGTGATGCTACCGACGGCGTCGGGGCCGTGGAACAGCGAGGCGACGTAGTCGATCACCTCGCGCTCGAAGCGGGCGAGGCTCGGGAACAGGTCGGGCAGCAGGCCGTTGGTCGAGAAGAAGCGCAGGTACGCCTCCTTGGACACCTCGAGGACGTCCTCGCCGGCCGGGTAGTTCGTCCCGGCGGCCATGCCACCCAGCCAGTCCGCGTCGTCGGCGGCGGCGTCCTCCATGAGACGCCGAAGGCGCTCGCGGTCCGTGCCCTCGGCAGGCATCGCGCGCCTGGTCTCGATCGCAGTACCGGCCCGGGCTGTCACACCGCCATCCTCCCGCCTTGCGGACTCAATGTCGATTGTCGACAATCTGCCTCCCGGCCGTCGCCGTGCCCATCCCTCCCAACCTGGAGTCCAACCGTTCTGAAGGTCGTGCTCACGCTACCTCGTCCCATTCGGGAGATCGAGAACCTCTGGATCCCGCTCCCCGACGGCGATCGAATGGCCGCCCGAGTATGGCTGCCCGTCGACGCCGAGGCAGACCCGGTCCCGGCGGTCGTCGAGTACCACCCCTATCGCAAGCGCGACCTCACCGCGACCAACAACGAGCCGTTTCACGGCTACCTCGCCGGGCACGGCTACGCGGCGATCCGGCTCGAGATCCGCGGCTCGGGCGAGAGCGACGGGATCCTCCGCGACGAGTACCTGCCCCAGGAGCTCGACGATGGCTGCGCCGCAATCGCCTGGATCGCCGCGCAAAGGTGGTGCTCCGGTCAGGCCGGGATCATCGGGAACTCGTGGTCCGGTTTCAACGCGCTGCAGATTGCCGCGCTTCGCCCCCCCGCCCTGGGCGCGATCGTGACCTCGTGCTCGACGGACGACCGGTACGCCGACGACATGCACTACATGGGCGGCTGCCTCCTGACCGACACGCTCGACTGGGGTGCGTTGTTCCAGGCGCTGCTCGCGCTACCGCCGGATCCCGCGCTCGTCGGTGATCGCTGGCGGTCCATGTGGCAGGACCGGATCGACGCGCTCGGCACGCCACCGGTCGAGACCTGGCTGCGGCACCAGCGGCGTGACGCGTATTGGCGGCACGGGTCCGTGGGTGAGGACTTCGCCCGAATCGAGGTGCCCGTGCTCGCCGTCGGGGGCTGGCTCGACGGCTATCGCAACGCCATCCCCAGGCTCCTCGAGGGCCTGACCGTTCCGCGGCGTGCGATCATCGGGCCGTGGGCGCACGGCTATCCACACCTGGCGGCGCCGGGCCCGGGGATCGACTTCCTCGCCGAGGTCGTCCGCTGGTTCGACCATTGGCTCAAGGACGCGGACAACGGCGCAATGGAGGGCCCCGAGCTCCGCGCCTGGATCGCGGACGGGCTCCCGCCGGAACCGTTGTATGACGCGGCGCCCGGTCGATGGGTCGGCGAGGGCGCCTGGCCCTCCCCGCGAATCGCGTCTCGCCGCTGGCTGTTCGCAGAGCGTGCGCTCATCGATGACGGCAACGCGGATGCAGCGGCGCCTTCGACGGCGGAGGATGCGCCCGCGGCGGCGCTCGCGCCGCGCACGTGGGTCACGCCGCTCGAGACCGGGCTCGACGGTGGCGAGTGGTGCCCCTACGGCACAGGCGGCAAGGGGCCCGAGTTTCCGGGTGACCAGCGGCTCGACGACACGCGCTCGCTGCACTGGGACTCGGAGCCGCTCTTGGAGCGCCTCGAGATCCTCGGCGCGCCCGTGGTCGCGCTCGATGTCGCGGTCGACCGCCCGCAGGCCCAGCTCGCCGTTCGGTTGTGCGACGTGGCCCCGGACGGCGCGTCCACGCGGGTGTCGTTCGGGGTGCTGAACCTGACCCATCGGGGCGGGCACGAAACGCCGCGGCCGATGATTGCCGGCGAGCGGGCGCGGGTCAGGGTCCAGCTCAACGACACGGGCTATGCGTTCGCCCGGGGACATTTGCTCCGCGCGGCGGTGTCCAGCAGCTACTGGCCGATGGTCTGGCCGTCACCGGCGTCCGTGGAGCTGTCCGTCTTCGGCGGCTCGCTCGAGCTGCCGGTGCGACCGCCATCGAGCGCCGACGCCGAGCTGGCCAACCCCGGCGATCCGACCTGGGGCCCGGAGGCGCCGACGACTGTGCTGCGAGAAGGGGCGTGGTCGCGCACCACCACGACCGACCCGATGACGCACGAGACGACGGTCATCAACGTCGTCGACGGGCCGCTCGTGCGCCAGGATCGAACCGATCGCGCCCTCGCGCTGACCGGCTGGGATCGCAACCAGGTCGTCGCGCCCGACCCATTGTCCACCCGCGCCGCGAGCGAGCGCGCATTCGAGATCGTGCGCGACGGAACGACGATTCGCGTCGTCGCGGATCTCGCCCTGGCCAGCAGCGCCGACGCCTTTCAGCTCGACGTGGCGCTTGCGGGGACCGAGAACGGCGCGCCGGTGTTCAGCCGCGAGTGGCATTCGAGGGTCCCTCGAGATGGAGTCTGAGGTGAGGCAACCGAGACCTGGCCCGGTGGTCGTGATCCCCGAACCGATCCGGAGCATGGGCTGGAGCTACGACGTCGAGCGGTCGATGCTCGAGCCGCATGGCGTCCGGCTCGTCGTCCCGGCCCACGCCGCCGAAGCCGCGGAGGCCATGCGGACGGCCGACGTCGTCTTCACCTCGAGCCCGCTGACTGCCGACGACATCGCCAGGTTCGAGAACTGTGCCGGCATCGTCTGCTACAGCGTCGGGATGGACTACGTCGACGGCACGGCCGCGGCGGCGCGGGGAATCCCGGTCTGGAACTGCCCCACGGCCAACAACGAGGAGGTGTCGGATCACGCCGTGCTGCTGCTGCTCGCCGCGCAGCGGCAGCTGCTGCTGTTCGCGAACGCCGCGGTCCGGGGCGAGTGGGACGTCTACGAGTGGCCCCAGCTCTCGGAGTTCCATCGGCTCCGATCGCGGACCATCGGCATCATCGGCTTCGGGCGGATCGGCCATCTCGTGGCCCAGAAGCTCCACGGCTTCCGAGCGACGGTGATCGCCCACGACCCGTACGTTGCCGAGGCGCTCGACCCGGCGGTCGAGCTCGTCTCGCTGGACGAGCTGTGCGCTCGCTCGGACGTCGTCATCTCGTGCGCCGCGTTGACCGAGACGTCGCGTGGCCTCGTCAACGCCGAGGTCATCGCGAGGATGAAGCCGGGCGTGATCATCGTGAACGTCTCTCGCGGGGGCGTGATCGTGGAGTCAGCCCTTCGCGACGCCCTCGACTCCGGTCATGTTGCGCACGCCGCACTGGACGTGCGATCGCCCGAGCCGCCGGATCCCTCGACCGATCTGCTCACATCGCACCCGCGGGTGACCCTCACCCAGCACATCGCGGCGTCGTCGGTCGAGTCCGTCGTCGGCCTCCACATCGAGGCGGCCGAACAGATCCTCAGGTTGCTGCGCGAGACCGGTCGGCTGCCGAGCCCGGTGGCGGCGACCGAGCCCTAGAGCATCACGCCCGGTCGCTCCCCGACGGCGACGCCGCCGACGACGACCCAGCGCCCGTTGACCATGACCCGCTCGATACCGACGGGGCGCGCACTGGGGTCCGCCTCTGTGGCTCGATTCGCGATCGTGGCTGGATCGAACACGACCAGGTCCGCGGCCGCCCCCCGGGCCAGCCGCCCGCGGTCGAGCAGGCCCAGCCTCCGGGCGGGCTCCGCGGTGATCCTGTGGATCGCGGTTTCGAGGTCCAGGACGCCGCGATCGCGGACGTACGAGCCCAGGACCAGGGGGAACGTCCCGAAGCTCTTGGGCATGAGCCCGTACGCCCGATGGCGCTCGGGGTCGTGCGAGAAGCCGTCCCCGATCGGGACACACAGCGGGCTCGCGATCAGCCGGTCGAGGTGGCCCTGATCCTTGATCGTCGGCGCCACCCAGAACTGCGGATCCTCGACGACAAGGTCGAGCGCCGCTTCGACGGGCCGACGGCCACTTTCGCGCGCGATCTCACCGATCGAACGGGCCAGCAGCGGTTCCAGCTCGGCGCGACTGACCTTGACGATGACCTGGTCGTCCCAGTCCGACGCCCACGACTCCTCCGCCGCCTCGAGCTCGTCGACGAGCCGCCTGCGCTGCCCGGGATCACGGATCAGCGAGGTCGTCGTCGCGGCCCCGCCGTCGCGGGCCCATCCGGGCAGCGCCTGCACCCAGGCGCCACCGCCCCGCGGGAAGACGGTCAGGTCGAACGTGACGTCCACGCCCGATGCGCGCGCCTGGTCCAGCGTGTCGAGGAGCTCGTCGGCGGCGCCCGGGGGATCCGTGCGGCGGGGGTAGAGGTGGGACACGTTGAGGGCGACGCCCGCCCGGCGAGCGGTCTCGACCGCCTCGGCGAGGGAGTCGGCCACGCTCAGGTCGCCGTAGCGCATGTGGGTGTGGTAGGGCAGCCGGCGCTCCGCCGCGATGGACGCCAGGGCGGCAAGCTCGTCGACCGTGGCGAACATCCCGGGCGCGTACGACAACCCCGTCGTGAACCCGAGGGCGCCCTCGTACAGCGCCGCCCGGATGAGGCGCTGCAGCAGCGCCAGCTCGTCCGGCGTCGGCGGGCGGGCGTCGCCGCCGAGCACGTACCGCCGGAGCGTGTTGTGGCCGACGAACGTCGCGACGTTCGTCGCCGGGCGGGCGGATCGCACGGCCTCGCGGTAGTCGATCATCGAGCGCCATTCCCAGCCGACACCCGGGAACGCGAACACCGGCTCCTCCGCGACCATCGCGCCGATGCTCTCGTCGGACACGGGCGCCGCCGAGAACCCGCACAGCCCGACGGTCTGGGTCGTGACGCCCTGCTCGATGGCGCTCTCGCACCCCGCCGCCGACAGCAGCGACACGTCCGAGTGAGTGTGGAGATCGATGAACCCGGGCGCGACCGCGAGGCCCGTGGCGTCGTAGACCTGGGCGTCGGCGCTGTCCGGGATGACCTCGCCGACGGCGGCGATCCGGCCGCTACCGATTGCGAGATCGCCGACGCGGCTCTGCCCGCCGAGGCCATCGACGATTCGTCCGCCTCGGAGGACGACGTCGATGCTGCTCACAGGAGCGCGTCCGCCCCCGACGTCACGTACCCCTCCCAATGGCCCCACGGCGCCGACGTGAGGACCAGCACCGGCGCGTCGCCGTAGCGCCAGCCTCGGTGGAGGAGCCTGGCGATGCTCGAACGCGCAACGCCAGGGATTCGGACATGGGCGGCAGAGGCTCCCACCTCGCCAGCTGCCTGCACGCAAAGGTCCACGGCGTCGGCGAGCATGTCCGGTCCTGCGACGGCCACTGGCCCGATCGCCCCGTCCGCCTGGACATAGGCATACCCGACGACGTCGTCGCCGCGACACACTGAGAACGCCGCCAGCCCAGGGGTCGCCGCCCAGAAGGCATGGTCCTCGGAACGTGCGGCGTCGAGGGTCGCCCGATCGAGCCGGGCGCAGACCTCGGCGTCCGGCGGGCCCGGCCGCAGGTGCAGCGGACCGCCCGGGGCGGGCTCGAACACCGGGCCGGAGACCTCCAGCAACGTGACCTGGGGAAACATCCCGAACTTCCCGTACAGGGCGTTCGACACGGGGTTCCGTGCGTCCGCTCCGACCGTCAGCACGCTCCCGGGCCGGGCGTACGCGAGACACCGTTGGGTGAGCTCGCGCCCGACGCCGGCCGCCTGGTCGTCCGGCATGACGTGCAGTGCCGCGAGGTACCAGATCCGCTCCCGCTGGACGGCGATCCCGAAACCGACCATCGCGTCGTCACGCTCCGCGACCCAGAAGCCGTCGGCGTCATGCGCGACGACCGAGCGACGGAAGGCCAGGAAGCGCGCGGTCGGCTCGGGCGGCCGAGCCACGAGCGGCCAGCCGTTGGTGCGAGCGAGGTGATCCGCGGCCGTGGTGAACACGCTCCAAGTCGGAACGAAGTCGCGGGCATCGCCGCGGCGGTAGGTGATCGGTGCGGTCACCCCTCGAGCGGGAGATCGACCGGTTGGCCGGTCGCTGCAGAGCGATCCGCGGCCACGCCGATCTCGATGCCCTTGCGCGCCTCCTCACCGTTCACGAGCGGTTCCCTGCCGCCCTCGATCGCGGCGACGAAGTCAGCGACCTGGTCGGCATAGGCGTAGACGAAGTTCGGATCGAAGACCGCGCCCGAGCCATCGACCGCCGGGTGTTCGTAGATGGTCTCCCAGTGGTCGCCCTTGCCGAGCCTGGTCGTGCCCCGGTATTGGACGTCGAGCATCCCGTCCGACCCGATGAACAGGTAGTCGCCCGTCCACTTGGTCGGGTCGAGGCCGGGCTTCGGGAACTCGTAGCTGGCCCAGATGGAGCACAGGACGCCGTGCTCGAAGGAGAGCACCAGCATCGCCGACTTGTTGGACTGGGTGGCGTCCGCGTAGTCCCGGTATTGGGCGTAGACCGTCCGAACCTCGTCGCCGACGACCCACCGGATCGCGTCGTTGCAGTGCGATCCCTGGTCGAGGAAGGGCGAGCCCGCAGCCGGCGCATTGATCCAGTGGCCCTGCTCGAAGGCCCAGCCCGTGTGGCCGAACGTGTGGCGGACCATCCGCAGCTCGCCGATGGCGCCCTCATCGATGAGCTGCTTGGCCATCCGGTATCCCTTGCGGTAGCGCGTGACCGCGTTGACGCCGAGGAGAACCCCGGCGGCCCGGGTCGCGGCGATCATGGTGTCGATCTCCGGCAGCGTCGCCGCGATGGGCTTCTCGGTGAACACGTGCTTACCCGCCGCCGCGGCCGCGAGCGTGTGCTGGAGGTGGAGCTGGGTCGGGCTCGCGAGGATGACCGCGTCCACATCGGGGCGCCCCAGGAGCGCGTCCAGGGTCCTTTCGACGGGCACGTCGACCTCCTGGGCGACTTCCGTTGCCCGGCTGCCACCGTGCATGGCGACCACGTCGGCGTCGGCGACCAAGTGCCGCAGGGCGCGGGCGTAGACCCGGCCCATCATCCCACTGCCGATCACTCCGAACCCGACGCTCATCGTGCACTCCTCCGGCGGTGCGAGCGTCCATGATCGCCCAGAATCGGCGACGCAGTGGACCAGATGCGGGAGGGACCTCCATGACCGACGGCCGGTTCTCGAAACGCGCCGCGGTCGTGACCGGCGCCGGGCGCGGGATGGGCCGCGCGATTGCCGTGCGGCTCGGCGCCGAGGGGGCGAGCGTCGCCGTCGTCGACATCGATGGGTCGGCCGCGCGCTCGACCGCGAGGTCGATCCGCGACGTGGGTGGCCGCGCCCAGGCGTTCGCGATTGACGTCGGCGCCGCAGCCGCGGTCGACCGGCTCGCGTCGCGGACGCTCGACCGCTTCGGCGGCGTGGACATCCTCGTGAACAACGCCGGGATCCTGCGGTCCACGCCGGCGGCCGACATCGCGCCGGCGGAATGGGACCTCGTGCTGCGCGTCGATCTGGCCGGGGCGTTCCTGTGCGCGAAGGCATTCTATCCGGCACTGCGGGCGAGCGGTCATGGCCGCATCGTGAACATGGCTTCGATGGCCGGTCGCGCGACGAGCACGCTCGGAGGCGCCCACTACACGGCGGCGAAGGCGGGCCTGCTCGGGTTGAGCCGCCACCTCGCCCGCGAGTGGGCAGCCGACGGGATCACCGTCAACGCCGTGTCGCCCGGTATCGTCGACACGCCGATGGCGCGGGGCGCCGCTGACGCGGAACGCATGGCCCGCGTCGCTGCATCCATCCCATTCGGGCGCCTGGCTGAGCCGGAGGAGGTCGCGGCACTGGTCTGCTTCCTGGCCTCGGACGAGGCGGCGTACATCACCGGCGCCAACGTCGACATCCATGGCGGCGAGCTGATCATCGCCTGACGCAACGAGCCGGCGCCCCACTCCGGCGCTAGGCGAAGAGCGGTGGCAGCTGCCCGCGCAGGACGACGAGGGAGGGGCCGGGCTCTGAGGTCACCCGCCGCATGGCCGCGGCGAGCTCCCCGACGTCATCGACCGCCTCGGTCGGGATCCCGAAGGAGCGCCCGAATGCCACGAGGTCCGGGTTGACCAATTCGGTCCCGTAGACGCGGCCATAGTCCTTGCGCTGATAGTCCGCGATGGATCCGAAGCCGCTGTCGTCGTGAACGAGAACGGTCACGTCGAGCCCATGGGCGACCGCGGTCGCGAGCTCCGTCGCGGTGAAGAAGAAGCCGCCATCGCCGCAGGTCGCGACGACCCGCCGCCCCGGTGCCGCCACGGCCGCTCCATTCGCGGCCCCGAGCGCGAAACCGAGTGTCGCCGAGCCCCAGGGGAAGATCGACGCGCCCGCCTCGTAGACGGGCCAGAGATACGCCGTCCACGAGTTCACGCGAGCGGCGTCGTGGGTCACGATCGTGTCCCGCGGCAGCACCCCCCGTGCGGCAGCGAACGCCTCGCGCGCAGCCCGGCTCGACCCCGCAAGGTCATTCGCCTGATCGCGCCGCGCGCGTTCGGCTCGGGTGGGCCCCCAGGCGTCGTCGGAGGCGGAGGGACTTGTGCCGAGCTCGTCGAGCAGCCCTCGCAGGACGAGCCTGGCGTCGCCGGCGATGCCGACCTCGACTGGGTACGCCCGGCCGATCGCCGCCGGGTCGACATCGATCTGGATGAGCCCGTTGAGCGGGATCGTCCAGCGCCCGGTCTGAACATCGTCGAGCCGGCAGCCGACGACCACGACGACGTCGGCCTCCCTCAGGAGCTCCGTCGATGCGGGCCGGCTCGCGATGAGAAAGCCGGCCCACAGGGGATGATCGGAGGAGACCGCCCCGGCGCCGGTGATCGGCGTCAGAACGGGCGCACCCAGCCGGACGGCGAGCGCGGCGAGGTCGGCGGCGGCACCCGCACGCCCGACTCCGGAGCCGGGCACGATGACAGGCGACCGCGCGCTCGCGAGCCGGCGAGCGCCCTCGACGATCGCCTCCGGGGCGGGCGCCACCGGGCCCGGGAGGACGGCCACCGGGGCCGGTCCCGGATGCGGCTTGCCGATCAGATCGGTGGGCAGCTCCACGTAGGCCGGCTGCCAACGTCCCGTCTTCGAGGCGCGGAGGGACTCGGCCACCGCTGCCGGAACTGCCTCGGGCGTGCGCGGCCTGCCAACGAACGCGGTCAGCCGCTCGAAGGAGTGGCCCTGGTCCGGTGTCTCATGCAGGACCCCCCTGCCCTGCCCGACGAGGGCCGCGTCGATCTGCCCCCCGAGGAGCACCACGGGTGACGAATCCGCCCACGCCTCGGCGATCGCGGCGAGCGTATTGAACGTGCCCGGCCCGGTCGTCGTGGTGACCATGCCGTGGCGGCCGCTGACCCGCGCGTAGCCGTCGGCCGCGAACGCCGCACCCTGCTCGTGCCGGGTCAGTACGTGCCGAATCGAAGGCCGCCCGGCGAGCGCGTCGTACAGCGGGAGCGTATGGATGCCCGGGATGCCGAAGATGTCGCGGACACCGGCCCGCTCGAGCACGTCCACGATCGCATCGGCCACGCGGCGCTCCGGCATCGGCGGCTCTACCTGGCGGTCCAGCCGCCGTCGATGACCTGGACGGACCCCGTGATCCCGGCGGCCGCGTCCGAGCACAGGAAGCGCACGTAACCCGCGACCTCGCTCGGCTCGAGGAGGCGGCCGAGCGGCATCGGCTCGAGCATCACCTTGCTGACCACGTCCTCGGGCGGCATGCCCAGCGTCGCCGCCTGGCCGGCGATCTGGTCCTCGACGAGTGGCGTGCGGACGTAGGCCGGGGCGACGAGGTTGACCGTGATGCCAGCTGCTGCAACCTCGATGGCGGTCGCGCGGGTCAGCCCGAGCAATCCGTGCTTCGCCGCGATGTAGGCGGACTTGTTGGCTGAGGCCACGAGCGAATGGACCGAGCCAACGTTCACGATCCTGCCCCAGCCGCGCTGGAGCATGCCGGGCAGGACGGCCTTGGTCAGATGGAACGGGCCGATGAGCATCACCCGGATGAGGTGCTCCCAGCGATCGTCCGGAAAGGCGACGAGGGGCGCGACGTGCTGGAGACCGGCGTTGTTGACGAGGATGTCGATCCGGCCGGCCTCATCGATGACGGAGGCGACGAGGTCGCGGCACGTACCGGCATCCGCGACGTCTGCGCTGCGGGCGAGCCCGAGCTGGAGGCTCGTTGCCACGTTCGCGGCCGCCCCCGCATCGATGTCCGCGACGACGATCGTCGCGCCCGCGCGCGATAGCGCCGCGGCGATGGCGGCCCCGATCCCGCTCCCGCCGCCGGTGACGAGGGCAACCCGCCCGGTGAGCGATCCCGTGCCGGACTGCGCCGCCTCGGACTCGATCACCAGGGCCGCATTATGTCGCCCGTCTGGGCAATCAGGAGCCCTTCTTGGGCACGAATCGCCAGCCGGGCAAGGGACCGGCGGCTGGCCTCGCCTATGTGCCGGACGCGGAGACGAGCTTCAGCTCATCCGTCGGGCCCTTGACCGCGACCTCACGAACTTCACCGAAGCCGTGGACGTAGTACTTGTGATCGAGGACGTCCGGCTCGAGCGGGGTCCACTCCTTGGTCAGGAGAGCGTTCTTGTACGTGCCGGCCGGCACCGTCACCGAGTCGGTCAGGCTGAGGACCTGGAAGTGGTCCTCCGCCGCGCCCTGCAGGTATTCCTGTGAGAACGCGTGCCCGACAACGGGACTGGCCTCCATGAAGATGCCCGGCACGGCCCCGTTGACCGCGCCTCTTCAGCGGAGCGGAAGCCCGAGGCGCGCACGATGGCCGGTGATCGATGAGAGCTCAATTAGGTGCAGATGAGAAAGGGTGCGGCGGCTACCCGGGAAGCGGACCGAGCCAGACGAGTCCGGCCGGAGTGGATCCCGGTAGCGGTTTGCCGGCGATCAGCGCGCTCTTCGTCCCGACCGCCACGGCGACGAAATTGGCACCATCCGCGCCGGAAAGCGAGCCAACGTCGTGCCATGCCACACCGTCGGTCGACGTCCATGCGTGACCACCGGCCGTGTCGTTGCCGACGATCACGAGCCCGCCCGTCGAGGCCGCGATGTCGACGAGCCGACGACCTTTGAATGCACCCGCATCGTCGACATGCGTCCACGTCATTCCATCGGGCGATGTCCAGACCGCCCCGTTCGGGCCGGTCGAGCCCACGGCCACGAAGCCGGGGCCGCCGGCGGCGACGCTCGTCAACAACGCAGCCGCGAACGACGGATCGTCATTGGCGCGGACCCACGTCCTCCCATCGGCGGAGGTCCACGCTGCCCCTGTACGGGTGGTGCCGGATTCGACACTGCCGACGGCCACGAAGATTTCTGCGCCCGAGGCGATGGCACCGAGCCGGACCGAATGCATCGCTGCGATGTCGGGACCGACCGTCCAGGTCCTGCCATCGGGGCTGGTCATGGCACGCCCATTCTCGACGTTCCCCCCGGCGAGGTCGACGATCTCGCCGCCCATCGCCACCTGGGTCTGGCCACGGGCAGCGACGCCGGTCGCGACGTAGTCGTCGGCCCCGCTCGGCTTGCTCGGACCCGACCATGTCTGCCCGTCCGGCGTGCTCCAGAGCAGATACCCGATGCACTCGCCCGAGCAGCGCTCGCCTGCCGCGAGCAGGCCAGCACCCGCCCGCGCGATCACCTTGATGTGCGCAGAGGCGAGATCGGCGTTGGATGCGTTCCATACGCTGCCGTCCGTGGTTTGCCAGATCCCACCTCCCTGGCGTGACCCGACATCCGGCCCGGCACCGACGACGACAAACCCCGTTCCGTAGGCAACGGCATCGGCCGGCGTCCCGCCGGCCATCGCCGCTGGCGATGACTGGGTCCAGCCGGCCGCGACGCCCGGAGCGCCCCCTGCGCCTCCTGACGAAGCTGGAATAGCGCTGCAGGCAGAAAGCAGCGCGGCAAGCGCGACGATCGAGGTTCGAACGGTCGAGCGGCTCATCTGATCCCTCCTCGCCACGAACTGGGCGACGAGGACAGGCTCGCGGATCGAGCGTTCCGCGACCGTTCCGCGGGAGGGTCGCGCGGCCTACGGTTGCGAGGTCGGCGTCGTTGGCGTCGATCCGACCTGGACGACGGCCAGCTTTCGCTGCGCCGCTTCGATCGCGGCCGGCCACAGGCCTCCCTGCCACATCTCGCTGATCCTGGCGGCCTCGCTCAGGTGGCGGCGGGCGCGCGAAACGTCGCCGACGCGCGCGAAGGCATTCGCCGCCGCGACGCGGAAGCTCATCGAGCACTGTTCGCACACGTCGTTCTCGGCGAGAACCGCCTCGCCCTCCTGAGCGACCGCCGCCGCCGCCTCTGCACCGTCGGCGGCCTCGACCATCGCCCCGTGGACCTTCACGCGGACGTGCGAAGCGAGGGGATCACCCTCGACCAGGCGCAGGGCGGTTTGGAGCAGCCTGCGTGCCTTCCAGCGCTGGCCCTTCGCCAGCGCGACCTCGGCAAGGCGGACCAGTGCGACCGACTGGCCGGATCTCGTCTTCGTTTCGCGGTGCCGCTCTGCGGCCCGCGTCAGGATGCCCTCCGCGTCGCCGACCTTGCCGTCGAGGAGCTTGGTCTCACCGAGGACGAGATCGGCAAGCGCAGCGGCACGGGCCGATCCGGCAGACTCGGCAGCGTCATGGAGCTCGAAGGCGAAACGCGCCATCTCTGCGATTCCGCCGGGCAGGTACAGGCAGAACTCGGTGAAGCACAGATTGGAGTCGAAGACGAAGGGCGCGAGATCGGGCGTCCGGCGGACGGTCTCGACGAGCTCGTCGCGCAGGAAGCTGCGCCATTTCCCCCGCGCATGCCCGATCTCGGCCAACAGGATGCTGGCCTCACCAACCTGGGCGCCAAGACCGGCATCGACCGCGAGGGCGCGAGCCTCGAGTGCGGTGCGCTCTGCCTCCTCGAGGTCGTTGCGCTTCCAGTGGATGAGCCCCCAGGCGAGGAGCGCTCGAGCACGCTCGGCGGCGGTGGGCGCCTCCCGGCCCTCGCGGGCCAGGACCTTCTCGTACACGGCGACCGACAACGGATCCGGACTTACCCCGAGCTCGTCGCGGAGGGCTTCCCGGAGTCGCTCGAACTGGCGCATCGCCGCCTGTCGGTTTCCGGCTTCTAGGTGACCGCGCATGAGCTCGCGGTGCGCCTCTTCATCGGTGGGATCGAGCTCGAGGATCCGAGCCCACTTGCGAGCGCCATGCAGGACGTTCAGATGGGTGTCGCGGAGCGCCTGTCGGCGGTCCTCGCTCCAGGGCTCTGCCGAATCGTCGGGCAGCAGGTCATCCGGATAGAGATCCGCCGCCTGGCGGAATGCCTCGGGGTCTCCGGACGAGGCTGCCTGCCGGCTTGCCTCCTTGAAGCGTTCGACGTCGCTCGTCACCTGTCCCAAAGGCCACAGGCCGATCGAACCGTCGTGGGTGGAGATGGCCTCTTCACCACCAAGGGCACGGCGCGCGAAGTGCACGGCCTTGCGCAGGTTCGCACCGCCGGCCTCGGGAGCGATGCCGGGCCATAGCGCCTCGATGACCCGTTCGCGCGTCAGCCGATTCCGCGGCGAAAGGGCGAGGAGCTTGACCAGCGACGCCGCCCGCCCCTGGCGCCAGGCGTCGGGTGGGACCTGCCGGCCATCGATCTCGGCACGGAACTCCCCGAGGAGTCGCAGGTCCAGGCGGGCGCTCATGTTTCGCTGATTATCGGTCCGTCGCGCGGCGACGGATCGACGAGGATCCGGTCGGGCCACTCACGGCACTTCCGCTACGATGAATGGCCTGCCGAGCGGGAGTAACTCAGCTGGCAGAGTGTCTGCTTCCCAAGCAGAATGTCGCGGGTTCGAATCCCGTCTCCCGCTCCACTCCCCCGCGCTCGTCTCGTCTCCGTCGAGGGCACCGGACAGCCGATTCGTCGCTGAGTTCGCGGACGCATTGGCCCTGGCTTGGCCTCGGCCGCGCGTCGCAGGAGTTCATCCAAGGAACGGTTCTGGAACGCCGTCTGTGGACGCTGGTCCCACCGGGGACTCGCAAAGCACGGAGGATCGTTCCATGCGGCTCTATCGGAAATCCCTGATCGTCGCTGTGTCGGCGATCGCCCTCGCCCTGGCGGCCGGTCCCGCCCAGGCGGCGGGGCTCCCCACCGGCGAACGGTTTCTCGGCAACGCGTCGCAGGGGCGCGGTGCGGTCATCGAGCCCGCGTATGACCTCAACACCGGCGAGCTCACATACATCCTGACGCCGACCGGCGCCCCGTTCCCGTCGAAGGCGAACGAGCACGCCGTCGCTCCGCTGTACATCGTGGTCTATCCGTCGACCTACCCCGGCTGGACGCTCAGCTGCCAGGGTGTGCCGGGCAACTGTCCCGACCACGACGGGCTGATCGCCGGCGCCGCAACCGCAATCGAGCCGGGGGTGTATGGCACCGATCCGGCGGCTGTCCCCGGTCATGATCACCTGATTGGGCTCGCCAGCACGGGCGGCGATTGGAATGTCGCCTGGCACGTCTGGGTGATCCTGTTCACGAATAGCCAGGCGGCCAACACCCACGTCACCACTCGCGGCCAGCTGGAGGCCGCGCTCGACAGCGGCGACGCGATCTCGATCGACAGCGGCATCGTCTTCAACTGCAGCGCTGTATCGGCCTCGGCGTACTGGCGCGGGACGCCGGTCCAGTAACTCGCCCAGGGAAGGGATGGAGGCTTCGGTTGCCCGTGCGGTCGCAGCCTCCTCACCCGCCCTCGGCTCGAGCGGGGGCGCCTGGGTCCGGCGCTCGTCTCCCAGGTACGCGGCGCTGAACCCCTCCGACTGAACGGCTGGACGAGTGTTGGCGCCGCTACGCTCGGCGCTCGTCGGCGACGCCGATGAGGAAACGCCAGGCGCCGGCGATGGCCCAGACGAGGGCGCCGATCGTCTCAAGGGCGATCCAGTACAGGCCGCCACCCTCGCCGCCGAAGAAGACGATCGAGACCGAGCCGAGGAAGCCGGCGGCCGCGATCGCGTAGCCGATGGCCATGCGTTGCCACGCGGCGCGCGGCAGCTCCCAGCCGACGGTTCGCAGGGCCTTGACGTTGTTGTACGTGTTCAGCGAAGCGAAGGTCACGGTGACCAGCCCGAACTCCCAGCCATCCAGGGCGGCTGGCTGCGGCACCAGCGCGGCGACGCCGATCACGACCGTGGCGGTCAGGACGATGAGGGTCGCCCGAGCATGCGCGCGATGGGTGAGGCTCTGCGCTGATGAAGTCTGCGTGGATCGAAAGTCCGACGACGATCAGGCCGATGAGCGTCGCGCTCGCGGCCGCGATGGTGAAGAAGAATTCCTTCCACGGTGCCGGGTCTAGCGGCTCGACCACGCGCGGAGTCTAGGTTGGTGTGCCGTGTGGGCGCGCCTTGGGCCCGCGAGGCACTCAAGCGATCGAAGCCGCAATCTCAATCAGGCCGTCGCCCAACCCGAGCCCGGAAGATCGCCCGTTGACGCCCCGCAACGCGGGCGTATCGTGACGTTCACGAATGGGCCAGGCCCAATGGCCCGAGGGAGGGAAGGCATGACTGCGGAGTCCATGCCCGGCGCCATGTCCGGCGCCGGGGCGATGCCCACGCGCGAGGGCGACTTCACGATCGAGGCCCACGGCATGGAGCCGATCCCCGAGTCGGCTCGCTATGGCTCGGTCAGTCGCGTCTTCACCGTCTGGTTCACGCCGAACCTGGTGCCCGCCGCGTTCTTCATCGGCACGCTGGTGACGCTCGACTTCCTCAAGCTCGGGTTCGTCACCTCGCTGCTCGCGATCGTCGTCGGCAACGTCGTCGGCTCGTACTTCGTGGCCCTGCTGAGCACGATGGGCCCGAAGCTCGGGCTCGCCCAGATGCCGGCCGCGAGGCTGCCCTTCGGCAAGTCGATCGTCGTCCCCGGGCTGCTGAACTGGCTCAGCACCATCGGCTGGGACGGGGTCAACAGCGTCTTCGGGGCCATCGCCATCACGATCCTGGTCCCGGCGCTGCCCTTCTGGGTCGCCCTGCTGATCATCATCGCCGTCCAGGCCCTGCTCGGCATCGTCGGCTACGAGGCGATCCACACCTTCGAGAAATGGATGGCGATCGTCCTCGGCGTGATGTTCGTCGTGCTCACGATCTCGATCCTGGGCCAGGCGGACACGAGCCTGACCGACGGCTTCAGCGGCGCCGACCAGATCGGCGCGTTCATCGGCTACGTCGCGATCGTCGCGAGCTTCGTCCTCGCCTGGTCGCTGTACGCCTCCGATTACTCCCGCTACCTGCCAGCGAACGCCGATACCCGCAAGGTGTTCTGGTACACGCTCGGCGGCATGGCCATCGCCTCGGGCTGGCTCGAGATCCTGGGGCTGCTCGTCGCCGGCAAGGCCGGCGGTGGCGAGTCCAGCGATACGATCAACACGCTGCTCGGCGGGAATGGCAATCTCGTCGCGATGCTGGCGATGGTCGCCATCGCGATCGGCACGGTCGCGGTCAACGCGATGAACGACTACACCGGCTCGCTGTCGCTCCAGGCCGCCGGCCTTCGCATCCCGCGGGTGTACTCCGCCGCTGCAGTGGCCGTCCTCGGCTTCCTGTTTACGCTGTACCTGCAGTACGGCGGCGACTTCGCCGGCAACTTCATCAACTTCCTGCTGTTCATCAGCTACTGGATCACGCCGTTCGTCGGGGTCGTCCTCGCCGACTGGTGGCTCCGCGGCCGAAAGGCCGACCCGTGGTCGATCGTCGACTTCTCGAAACTGCCCAGCGGGACGGTCGCGCTGGCCGCCTTGGTCGTCGGCTTCCTTGTCGGCATTCCCTTCCAGGCGTCGGTCCTCGGCTACAACCTGTCCGCTAACGGCGGGATCCTGTCGGTCTTCAACTACGTGACGGCCAACTACCTCCACGGCGCCGACCTCGCGTACTACGTCGGGGGTGGGGTGGCGTTCCTCATCTACTGGTACGGCGCGAGGTCAACGGTCAAGGCCTGATCTTGCCGCCGAGATCTCTCTCGGAATAGGTCGCCGAGGCCCCGGTCCCCCGCCGGGGCCTCGTCTTGTTTTCACATGTCCCTGACCGGAACCTCGTGTCGCCCGACGCTGCGGTTCGCCGCGGTTTCGCCGCAGACGTCCCGTTTTCGGAACATCCGTCACCTTTCGAGGCGGTCGAGCGGAAACCAGGTTCGTATCCCGAACAAATGCGAGGAAACCGCAGCCACCGCTGGAAACGGGGTGTCTCGTGCTTGCGCTCCGCACGAGCGTGGCGCCGGCAGCTCCGGGGCTAGAGCCGCGGGGGCAGCTCCGGGGCTAGAGCCGCGGGGGCAGCTCCGGGGCTCGGTGGACGAGCGGCTCGAGCGGCAGCGTCTCGACATGCGCCGCGATCTCCGCGGCCGTCGCGATCCACAGGCCTTCGATCTCCTGGGCGCGGCGAATCAGGCGGGCGAGGCCGGCGGCCCGCGACGCGCGCCCGCTCACGAATGGGTGGTTCGTGAGCATGAACAGGCCGCGCTCGTCGACCAGCGCCTCGAGCTCGAGGGTCCAGCGGGCAATTACGTCGGCAGGACTCGCAATGACGCCGGAGCCGGTGATGCCCGGCAGGTAGTTGTACGGCTCCCAGTCGTCCAGGCTCCAGTGGGCCGGCAGCTCGACGATGGAGGCGGCGCCTGGCTCCGCCGAGACCGCGAGCCGATAGGGGTGGTCGGCGTCCATGAGCCCCGTGTCGTAGCGGAAGCCGTGCTTCACCAGCAGCCCGGGCGTGGCGAAGGAGAGCTCCCAGTTGGGGCCGCGGTAGCCGATCGGGCGGACGCCGGCGACCGCATCCAGCGCCTCGAGGCCGCGAAGGAGCCGCCGCTCCTCCGTCGCGACATCCGGCGCGGAGCGCGCCCCCTCGTGCAGGTAACCGTGGTGGGCGATCTCGTGGCCGGCGTCTCGGATAGAGCGGACCGCGTCGGGCCAGTGCTCGGCGGTGTACCCGGGGATGAAGAACGTCGCCGGGACGCCTGCCGCGTCGAGCAGCCGTAGGAGTCGCGGCACCGCCGTCCGGGGGCCGTACGCCTGGTGGCTCATCACGTCGAGCCAGGCCGCGGCCTCCGGATGGTCGAAGAGGATCGGGCTCTCGGCGTCGAGGTCGAAGGTGAAGCACGCAGCCGCACGGAAACCGGCCGGCCATTCGAACCCAGCCGGCACAACCCTCCGCCACGGCTCGCGCCCCGAGCGCTCCCGAGCGCCGCTGCGATCGTGGGCCGCATCGACACCCATTGTGGAAATGATGTCGCGAACCGCACGACATCGCGCCAGCAGTCTTAACAGCGCCCCGCTAGGGTCGGGCCGTGACGGCTAGCGGCGCTTCGGGGCAGCCCCGCCGCCTGGTCCGCCGCGTCCTCGCGTGCCTGGGGGTGGCGTCGTTGCTCGCCGCCTGCACGACGGACACCCCGCCGCCCTCTCCCGCTGTGTCGGGCCTGCCCGCGCCGTCCCCGGCGCGAAGTGCGGCCGCCCCGCCCTTCGGCAACGCGACGTTGCTCGAGCTCGCGCGGGAGCGGATCAAGCACGTCGTCATCATCATGCAGGAGAACCGCTCGTTCGATTCCTACTTCGGGACATATCCCGGCGCGGACGGCATCCCGATGCGCTACGGCGAGCCGGCGGTGTGCGTCCCCGACCCGCGCACCAAGGGCTGCATCGCGCCGTTCCACGATCCGAACCCGGTCAACGTGGGCGGCCCGCACCACGCAGCGTCCGCGGTCGCCGACATCGACAAGGGAAGGATGGACGGTTTCATCCGAACGGCGCAGCGGGGAAGGAAGGGCTGCCCGACGCTGCTGGACCCGGCCTGCAGTCAGGGTGGTGAGGACGTCATGGGCTACCACGATCGGAGTGATATCCCGAACTACTGGGCGTACGCCGACCAGTTCGTCCTCGAGGACCACATGTTCGAGCCGAACGCGTCGTGGAGCCTGCCCGAGCACCTGTTCCTCGTGTCGGAGTGGTCCGCCCGGTGCTCCGTCCGGGACGATCCGATGAGCTGCGTCAACAGCCTCGACAGTCCGCAGTCGCCACCGAGCTCCGGCTTCGGAGGGTCCACGAAGGATCCCAACTACGCCTGGACCGACATCACCTCGCTCCTGTACCGGGGCGGCGTCAGCTGGTCGTGGTATGTCTTCCCTGGAAGAGAGCCCGACTGCGAGGACGGCGCGGCGACGTGTGCCCCGGTCTACCAGTCGTTCGCGACGCCGGGCATCTGGAATCCGCTGCCGTGGTTCACGACCGTCCGCCAGGACGGCCAGCTCGGCAACGTCCGGTCGGTCGGCGACTTCTTCGCCGACGCGAGGGGCGGCAATCTACCGAACGTGGCCTGGGTGATCCCGAGCCACAACGTCTCCGAGCACCCACCGGCGTCGATCGCGACGGGGCAGGCCTACGTCACGGCGGTCATGAACAGCCTCATGTCGGGCCCCGAGTGGGACTCGACCGCGGTCTTCCTGGCCTGGGACGACTGGGGCGGTTTCTATGACCACGTCGTCCCGCCGAGCGTCGACGAGAACGGCTACGGCCTGCGCGTTCCGGGCCTCGTCATCAGCCCGTGGGCCCGCCACGGCTGGATCGACCACCAGGTGTTGAGCTTCGACGCCTACACGAAGCTCATCGAGGACCTCTTCCTGGACGGCGCGCGACTCGACCCGAGGACCGACGGCCGGCCGGACCCTCGACCCAACGTCCGCGAGAACGCACCGCAGCTCGGCGACCTGCTGGCCAGCTTCGACTTCACCCAGCCACCGCGTTCGCCGCTGATCCTGCCGACGGACTGGAAACCTGCGGTCGAGCTCACCCCGAGCGCCACGCCCTAGCGCTCGACGTCGACGGCGGTCGGAACGAAGTGCGACCATGGCGGGGTGAAGGGCGATCGCGTCGAGGCCGTCGTCGATACGGGCCAGGGTGTCCAGACGTACGAGATCGTGGCGACGCGCGCGGGCCGGCGCATCGAGGTCACGACCGCGCGCGGCGTGGTCGAGGTCACCGAGGTGACGCGCGGCGGCACGCCGGTTCGAACGGGTCGGTTCATGGCCAACCGGCTCATCGCCCTCGTCGAGCATCCCGCACAGGAGCGGGATGATTCGCGCGTCGAGGTGACGACGCGGCGGCGGATCGCGGGCGGCCAGTCCTCGCGCTGACGCGGGGGCGCCGTTGCGCGCGAGGGCGCGGCGCCTCCCCAGAGTCGTGACAAACAACCCGGCACGGGCCCTGCCTACGATTCGGGTCGTGCAGCTGGTCCCCCCATGCAGCTGATCGATGGCCGGCCCGTCTACGCGGCGACGGACCTGGTCGGCTTCCTCGCGTGCACCCATCGGCTCGCGTTGGAGCGCGCGGCACTCGCGGGCCTGGTCGAGCGGCCGATCCGGGACGACCCGGAGATCGAGCTCATCGCGAAGCGCGGCCTCGCCCACGAGCGGCGCTACCTCGACGACCTGCGGTCGAGTGGCCGGACGGTCGTGGCGATCGCGCGCGACGGCTCGGGGACGAGCGCCGGCAACGAGCTGCGCGGCGCCGCCGCCGAGACCGAAGCGGCGATGCGCGCTGGCGCCGACGTCATCTACCAGGCGACGTTCTTCGACGGCCGCTGGCGCGGCCACGCCGACTTCCTCCTGCGCGTCAACGCGGCGAGCGCGCTCGGCCCATGGTCGTACGAGGTTGCGGACACCAAGCTCGCGCGTCGAGCGAAGGCCGGGGCGATCCTGCAGGTCTGCTCCTACGTCGAGCAGGTCGCCCGAGTCCAGGACCACACGCCGGAGTGGCTCCACCTCGTGCTCGGCGGGAGCGCCCGTGAGCAGGTCTCGTATCGGGTCGCCGAATTCATGGCCTACTACCGCCGGGTCAAGGCCGAGTTCGAGGCGACGGTCGACTCGGGCGATCCGGTGTATCCGGTCACGGCGACGTATCCCGACCCGGTCGAGCACTGCGACGTCTGCCGTTGGAACATCCACTGCAAGCAGCAGCGCCGCGTGGACGACGATCTCTCCCTCGTGGCCGGAATCACCGCCGGGCAGCGGCGGGCGCTGAAGGACCGCTCCGTCAAGCGGCGGCGCGAGCTCGCCGTGCTGCCGCTCCCGATGGCGCCACGGCTGGAAGGGGTAAGCGGCGCGGCGCTGGAGCGCGTCCGAGACCAGGCCCGGATCCAGGTCGAGGGCGAGGACCAGGGCCGGCCGATATGGGAGCCGCTCCCGCCGGAACGGGACGACGACGGGGCGCTCGTGCCCGATCGCGGCCTGCTCGTCCTGCCCCAGCCGACGCCGCACGACCTCTTCTTCGACATCGAGGGCGACCCCTTCGCGCTCGACGACGGGGTGGAATACCTGTTCGGTGTCCTCGAGCCGGCCCTGACAGATCCCGGTCGCCCGGGCGAGCCGCGGTACCACGAGATCTGGAGCCGAGAGCCGGACGGCCGCGTGACCCGCGAGGCCGAGAGGCTGGCTTTCGAGCAGCTGGTCGACCTCTTGATCGATCGGCTCGACGCGCACCCGGCCATGCACGTCTACCACTACGCGGCGTACGAGAAGACCGCGCTCGGCCGGCTCGCTCAGCGGCACGCGACCCGCGAGGCCGAGGTCGATCGACTGCTGCGGGCACGGGTGCTGGTGGACCTCTTCCGGGTCGTCCGGCAGGGCATCCGGGCGAGCGTCGAGAGCTATTCGATCAAGAGGCTCGAGCCGCTCTACGGCCTGGAGCGCGAGGTCGAGCTGCGCAGCGCCGGCTCGAGCATCGTCGCGTTCGAGGCATGGCTCGAAGGCGGGACCACGGAGAACGGCGAGGTCGGCGACGAGATCCTGCGGACCATCGCCGGGTACAACCGCGACGACGTCGTGAGCAACCTGCGGCTGCGCGAGTGGCTGGAGGCTCGCCGGCTGGATCTCGCCCGGCAGATCGGGCCGTGGCTGCCACGTCCGGGCGAACAGCCAGAGGCGGCCGAGGCCAGACCGCCCACTGAGCGAGAGCAGCGGGTCGCCGCCCTGGTCGCGGCCCTCACCGACGGGGTTCCCGCCGAGCGGCAGGATCGCACGGATCCACAGCAAGCCAGCTGGCTGCTGGCGCAGCTCCTCGACTGGCACCGGCGCGAGGACAAGTCGTTCTGGTGGCGCTTCTACGACCTCTCCGGCATGACGGACGAGGAGCTCGTCGACCAGCGCGAGCCGCTCGGCCGGGTCGAATTCGTCGAGGACCTCGGGACGATCAACAGCCAGGGCACGCGCCGGCAGCGCTTCCGGTTCCCCCTCCAGGACCACGGGCTCAAGGTGGGACGCGACGTGGTCAATCCGGAGACCGTCCCGGACGAGAACGCCAAGGCCTGCGGCTCGGTCGAGTCACTCGACGAGATCGGGCTCACAGTCACCCTTCGACGCACGAAGGCCCAGCTCGAGCGAGGCGTTCCGAAGGCACTGATCCCGTTCGAGCTCTTCCGCACGGACGAGATCCGCGACTCCCTGCGACGAACGGCCGCGTGGGTGCTCGCCAACGGCATCGACACGCGCGGCCACGCTCGCTCCGCCCGCGACCTGCTGCTCCGCCGGCCGCCGCGGTACGGCGACGGCAAGGCCGGCGAGCCACTCCGGAGCAGCGGCGAGACGGCGCTCGAGGCGGCGGTTCGCCTCGGCCTGGCACTGGACGGCGGCTGTCTCGCCATCCAGGGTCCACCCGGCAGCGGCAAGACGTACACCGCGTCCCAGATGGTCGTTGCGCTCGTCCGCGCCGGGCGACGCGTCGGCGTGACCGCCAACAGCCACAAGGTGATCGGCCACGCGCTCGACGAGATCCACGAAGCGGGGCGGAAGGCCGGCCTGGCGCTGCGGATCGGCCAGCGGCCGGCCCGCGAGGAGCCGTGCACCTGCCCGCTCGCCCGCGAGCTCGGATCCAACGAGGAGGCCGAAGCTGCGCTCCGCGGAGGCGAGCTGGACGTCGTCGGCGGGACGGCGTGGCTATGGTCTCGCGATGAGTTGGAGGGCACGGTCGACGTCCTCTTCGTGGACGAGGCCGGCCAGTTCGCGCTCGCGAATGCCGTCGCCGTCGCGCCCGCGGGCCGTTCGCTGGTCCTGCTCGGCGACCCCCGCCAGCTGGAGCAGCCGCTCCAGGGCAGCCACCCACCGGGCACAGAGCGCAGCGCGATCGGGCATGTCCTCGGCGACGATGCCGTCATGCCGGCGGAGCTCGGCCTCTTCCTGACGGACACCTGGCGGCTCCACCCCGACGTCTGCGCCTTCACGTCCGAGGTGTTCTACCTGGACCGGCTGAAGGCGGAGCCGTCGCTGGCCCGGCAGGCACTCGCCGGGGTGCCGCCGGCGGACGGCACGGGCATCCGCTGGCTCCCGGTGGAGCACGACGGCGACGCCACCGAATCGTTCCACGAAGCCGCCGTCATCGCCGGCCTCGTGCATGGGCTGTTGCAGGCCGAGGCGCGCTGGACCGATCGGTTCGGTGCGTCGTACGCGATCGGCCTCGACGACATCGTGATCGTGGCGCCGTACAACGCGCACGTCGAGCGGATCGCGCGGGCGCTCGGGGAGGCTGGGCACCCGGGCGCGAGAGTCGGCACAGTCGACAAGTTCCAGGGCCAGGAGGCCCCCATCTCGATCTACGCGATGGGCACTTCCAGCCCGGAGCTCGCACCGCGGGGCATGGAGTTCCTGTACTCGATGAACCGGCTCAACGTGGCGACCTCACGCGCCCGCTGCGCGGCGATCGTGGTCGCGTCGCCGGCGCTCGTTCGCGTCGCCTGCCAGAGCCCACGCCAGATGCAGCTGGCGAATGCGCTGTGCCGGCTCGTCGAGATGGCGAACGACACCACTGGCAGGGGAATCGCGCCTCCGGGCGACCCTGGAGGCGCGACGGGTGAGGCAGTGTCGGCGCCGGACGACCCCGCCCTCGCCGGCGTGCAGCTCAGCTGGCTCGGCGGATCTTCCTGACCGGAAGGCCGACCGGCCAGCCCAGCTCGCTCACGTCGATTCGAACCTCCGGGAAGAGGCGGCGCCGAACCATCCGAGCCGCGGTGGGTCGCTCACCGAGACGACGCACGGCCGGCGCCATGGGATCGGCGGGCGCGAGCCGGACTGCCTCGCGCACGGCCGAGCGGAGGAGATTGGCCATCTCCGCTCAGGCCGGCTCTCGCCGCATGATGTTCACGGCCCAGATCACGATCGCCTCGAGGATCGTCCAGCCGACGAGCGCGGCGATGGCCGCGATGTCGAGGATCGAGCCTGAGGCGCGCAACGCATCGACATTGAAGATGCCGACGAACGGGGCCACGAACGGTTGGCTCATGTTGAGGATGAACGACACGATGCCGTTGCCCTCACGCGCGTCGAGCAGCAGCAGCAGGATCCGCAGCACGATCAGCGTCTGGATGATCCCGAAGATCAGGGTCACGACACGCCGCGCAAATTCGCCGCCGCTGGGCATCACCACGGTCTTTTCGACCACTTCGCCCGTCGCAGCCGGTGCGACATAGCCGGAGTCAACACGACGGGTCACCACTCGTCGTTCGTAGGTCATGGTGGGTCCCTCCTTGTGGAGGGCCACAGCGTGGCCCAGGACCGATACACAGCGAGTAGCAACGCTCCGCCGACCGTTGCAGCGGACGTGCAGTCGGCCCCGGTGAGCATGAGGGCCACGTCGCTTGCTCGGGCGCAGGCTGCCGAGGGCCAGCGCCTGTAGACCACGCTGCGATGGGCCCGCAATGGTCGACGGCCGACCCTGCACCGCGCCTGCAATGGTCGCTGCGCACACTGACGGCGGCTCGCTCGGCGTCGTCTCCCAGGAGGGCGACGAGTCCGCCTCGCGGGACCTCGGAGAGCGTGCGACGGGCGGCCCGGACAGCCGGGCCGCCCAGTTTGTCGGGGTGAGGACCGCGGACCGCGTCGAAGACATGTCGGGGCGAGCCGGTCATCATTTCGGCGTGGCGCAGCCCCTCGTCGATCGCGCCGACAGCGCGACACGGCCGCTCCAGCTCCCGCCGCCGCAGCCGGCCATCGTCGCGGCCACGGACCTCGGCGGCGTCGGGGTGCTCAAGCACGGCAACCTGTTCCTGCTCACCGACCCGTTCGGTGACATCCATCCCGACTCTCGGGGACTGGGTCTGTACGACCTCGACACGCGGGTCCTCTCCTGCGCCGTCCTGCGCATCAACGGCGTGCGACCGACGCTGCTCCGCGCCCAGTCCGCCGCGAACCACATCAGCACGATCCAGCTGACGAACCCGGAGCTGCGCCGCGATCCCGCCATCAAGCAGGACAGGCAGGGCGCCCTCGCGCTCCGCTCGATCTCGGTCACGCGCCGCCGCTGGATCGCCGGCGGCCTCGCCGAGCGGATCGAGGTGACCAACTACAGCGCGACTGCCCAGCACATCGAGCTCGACCTGCAGCTAGACGTCGACGACGCCGACATCTTCGAGGTGCGTGGCCGGATCCGAGATCGCCGCGGCACCTTCCGATCGACCGAGGCGACGCCGGAGTCGCTGGTCTTCGCCTACGAAGGCCTCGATGGCCTGCTTCGTCGGACGCTCCTCTCATTCAGCCCTGCCGAGGTCTCGCCGGTCGACCCGGATGACGTCGCCGGCGGCGAGGGTTCGGTGCGGCTGCACTGGCAGATGGAGATCGACCCCGGCGCGCGAGCCGGGATCAGCTGGGAGGTCGCCACCGACCTGCGTCCGATCCCGGGGGCGGCGAAGGCCGCGGAGGAGACACCGAGTCGCCTCGCCCAATCCGTCGCCGGCGGGATCGGCGAGACCGACGGCGCGAGCCGGCCGCGGATCGCCGAGCCAAGCGTCGCCGAGGAGGAATACGGCAACTGGCACGAGCGCTGCGCGCGCATTCGCTCGGATGGCGAGCTCCTCGACCTTGCGATCCGGCGGAGCATTGCCGACCTGCGCCTGCTGCGAAACGACGGGCCGATGCGCGGCGAGCACTACGTCGCGGCCGGCGTGCCCTGGTTCACGACCCTGTTCGGGCGCGACAGCATCATCACCTCACTCGAGATCCTGCCGTTCATGCCCGATGTCGCGCGGGAGACGCTCCGGGTCCTCGCCGACTGGCAGGCGACCGAGGACGATCCCGACCGCGACATGGAGCCGGGCAAGATGCTGCACGAGCTGCGCGTGGGCGAGCTGGCCCGGACCGGCGAGCTGCCCCACCGGCCGTACTACGGCAGCATCGACGCCACGCCGCTGTGGTTGGTGCTCCTCGACGAGACGTACCGCTGGACCGGCGACCTCGAGCTCGTCCGCTCGCTGTGGCCCAACGCGCTGGCCGCGCTGGAGTGGATCGACAAGTGGGGCGACCGTGATGGCGACGGCTTCGTCGAGTACAAGCGGCGCACCCCCGCAGGGCTGCTGAACCAGGGCTGGAAGGACTCCGGTGACGCGATCCGCCACCGCGATGGCCGGCTGGCGAGCGCGCCGATCGCCCTTGTCGAGATCCAGGGCTACGTCTACGACGCCAAGCGGCGCCTGGCCGACCTGGCCGAGCGCCTCGGGGAGTCGGAGCTGTCGGCCAAGCTGGCGCGCGAGGCGAAGCAGCTGCAGCGCCGTTTCGAAAAGGCGTTCTGGATGGAGGACGTCGGCTTCTATGCGATTGCCCTCGACGCGGACAAGAAGCAGGTCGGAACCATCGGCTCGAACCCGGGCCACTGCCTGTGGAGCGGCATCGTGTCGCCGGAGCGCGTCAACAAGGTGGTCGACCGGCTGCTCGACCCGTCCATGGATTCCGGGTGGGGCATCCGGACCTACGCGTCCGGCCAGCCCGGCTACAACCCCGTCGGCTATCACACCGGAACCGTCTGGCCGCACGACAACGCCCTGATCGCCGCCGGCATGAAGCGCGCCGGCCGGCACGACGCCGCGGATCGCGTCGCGTCCCGCATCTTCGAGGCCGCGCAGCACTCGCCGGACTTCCGCCTGCCGGAGCTGTTCTGCGGCTTCGATCGGGGCCTCGCGGACGTACCGGTCCCCTACCCGGTGGCGTGCTCCCCGCAGGCCTGGTCAGCGGCCACCGCCCTGTCCCTGCTCCAGACGATGCTGGGTATGCACGCCGACGCCGCCCGCGAGCTGCTCGAGCTCGACCGGCCGCACCTGCCTTCGTGGCTGGGCAAGGTCACCGTCCACGAGCTGCGCGTCGGCGAGCGCAGCGTCGATCTCCTGTTCCACCGCTGGCGCGGCACGACGACGAGCGCCGAGGTCCTGCGCAGGGACGGCCCTCTCGAGCTCGTGATTCGGGTCTAGCCACGCGGGTGACGCCTGCGGCGAGAGGACGTCCAGTCGAACACCGCTCTTGCAGGCGATTGCAACGGGACGCACCGGGCGCGTTGTTCTCGACGGCTTCCGTCCCGGTCAGAGTGGGCCGCAGTCCCCAACGGGGCCGTGCTACCAACGAACGGACGGAGGTTCCTCTATGAGCATCGTCGCCTGGATCGTGCTCGGCGCGATCAGCGGCTATCTGGCCGGCTTCCTCGTCCGTGGCGACGAGGGCCTCGGCGTCATCGGCCACATCGTGCTGGGCATCGTCGGCGCACTCGTCGGCGGATTCCTCGCCGGAGCGCTGTTCGGCACCAACCCGATCGATGGCCGGCTGGACGTCAACTCGGTCGTCACCGCGACGATCGGCGCGGTGATCGCAGTGGTAGCCTGGAATGCCCTCACCGGGCGAACGCGGACCGGTCGCGGCATGGTCTGACGCCCGAGGTGGCCTGCGGACCAGGGCCGGGGCGCCGAGGCACCGCGAACGCCAACGTGTTACGCCGATGCAAGGAGCCCGGCGGTCCGTCCTTGCGTTACCGTGACGGCCCCACCACCACGATCCGCTGGACGCGGCGATCCCTCGTCGCCACGTTCACTCCCTTGGGAACCCGGTCTGCCCGGCCGGACTCCCGCCCTCCTCCGACCGTCCGGCCCCCCGGACGGTCGCGCCCTCTGAATCCCGGACCGAGGTTCTCGACGCGGAGGGAGGTCGACGCGGACCCGCCGTCCTACGAGTCCGGCGGTCGCCGCCGGCAAGCCCAGCGAGAGGTCAGGAGCCGTCGCGCCGCCTGGCGCCGGCGGCCTTCTTGCGCGAACCGCTGCTCCATGTGCGCGTGAAGATGCTGATCGACCTCAATGGGCGCTTGGCTGAGGGCTGGGCCGCGGGTCGTGGAGGTGCAGCTGCGGCCGGGGCGGCCTCCGGCTCCGGCGTGCCCGGTCCGGGTCCGACGGCAACGGGGGCGCGAGATGGCTCTGGATGGGTGGCTTCCGTCGCAGCCTCGGGCGATGGCTCGGCCTCGGTTTCGTCGACAGCGGCGATGCTCTCCGGTCCCGCCTCGGGCTCGCCGGCAAGGCCCGCGGTTTCCAGTGGCATCTCGACCGCCTCGGCTGCGGCGACGGGTTCGGGCGCTTCCGCGAGGACCATCTCGACCATGGCGGCCTCGAAGGCGACCGCAGCCGCCGTCTCGGTTTCGTCTGGCTCAGCGATCGCTTCGACCGGTTCCCCGGTGGCTTCGACCGGCTGGGGCAGCTCCAGCTCGGCGAAGGCGTCGACCGCCTCATGGACCTCTGGCTCGGCGATCGCCTCGAACGCGGCTGGCACTGCCGGTTCGGCGATGGCTTCGACCGGTTCGGCGATGGCTTCGACCGGTTCCGCTACGTCTGGCTCGGCGATCGCCTCGACCGCGGCAGGCTTTTCCGGCTCGGCAGCGGCTTCGACCGGTTCCGTGGCGGCTTCGACGGCTTCCGCAGTGGCGTCGACCGGCTGGGGCAGTTCCAGCTCGGCGAAGGCTTCGACTGCTTCCGGAGCCTCTGGCTCGGCAGCGGCCTCGACGGGCACGGGCTCCTCCGGCTCGGCGATCGCCTCGACCGCCGCGGGCTGTTCCGGTTCGGCGATGGCTTCGACTTGCTCCACGATGGCTTCGACCGGCTCGGCTACCTCTGGCTCGACGAAGGCTTCGACCGGCTGGGGTATTTCCAGCTCCGCGAAGGCTTCGGGCATTACGGCTGTCGGCTCCGCGGGCGCTGGCTCCCCACCCTCGGCAACTGCCTCGACCGGCTCTGGCGTGCCGTCAGCTGGTGGCGCGGTCGCCTCGAATGACTCGAGGGCCGCTGATTCAAAGGCCGCCGCGGTCTCATCGTCGAGGATCTCGGCAGGCTCGTCCTCGCCGTCGAGCGACACCTCGACGAGCTCTGCGGACTCCGAGACCGCTGCGATGGGCTCCTCGGGCGCCTCGGGTGGCTCCATCACTTCCGCAGCTGCCTCGATGGGCTCGAGCGTTGCGTCGATCATGGCTTCGGCCGGCATCGGCTCCTGAACCGCGGGCTCGAGCTCGGCCAGCTCCTGCATCACAGGCTCGTGCATGGCCGGCTCGTGCATGGCCGGCTCGTGCGCCGCCGCGCCATTGCGCTTCTCCGGCAGCTCAGCGTCGGCCGGTTCGGTGACCTGGACCGGCAGCTGGACGGCGAGGGCTTCTGCCACCTCGGCCGCGTCCGGCGCGCGCTCGCGCATGCTCGGGGTCCGCCCGGCGACCGCGATCATCTGCGCGTACAGCTCCTCGTACCGATCGGCCATGCGGGCTGCGGAGAACCGCTCGATGACCCGCTCGCGGATCTCACGCCGGTCCAGCGCGCCGAGCCGATCTGCGAAGAACGCCATCGCGACGGCGTCGTCGCCGAAGAACCCGTCCACGCCCTCGCGGATGATCTCGGGCAACGCCCCGACGCGGCGAGCCAGCACGGGCGTGCCACAGGCGAGCGATTCGATGCTGACCAACCCGAACGGCTCCGGCCAGGCACCCGGCATCAGGGTCGCGTAGCTCTCGACAAAGAGCCGGTCGCGCTCCGCCGGCTGCAGCTCGCCGAGGAACTCGACCGACCGGCCGGCTCGCTGCAGCGCGGGCCGAAACACCGTCTCGAAGTAGTCGCGCTGGCGCGGCAGATTGCCGACCTTGGCGGCAATGCGGAGGCGTCGGCCGGCGCGCAGCGCGATCTCGATCGCCTCGGTGATGCCCTTCTCGGCATCGACCCGCCCGACGAAGCAGAAGGCGTCGCCCGGCTGTTCCGAGAACGGCGCCCGATCGAGCTTGAGGCCGTTGTGGATGATCGTCCACGGCACGTTCGGGTGGGTGCTCGCCTGGTGGCGGCTGATCGCGACCATTCCGTCGGGCGCGTCGTTCAGCAGGCGGTCCGCCCACGGTAGGTCGAGGCGGCCGTGGAACGTGGCGACGGCAGGCACCGGCGACAGTCGCGCCAGCGGGATGGACCACCACTCGAGGTGCGAGTGGATGACGTCGAAGTCGGCTGCCTGCTCGACGACCATCTTGACCGTCGTTGCGAACCAGCCGCTGGCGTCTCGCTCGATGCCCGCCGGCCGGAGTGCCCGCTCGACGGTCGGAACGAGACGGCCGGCGACGTCCGAGTCACCGCTGGCGAAGACCGTGACGGCGTGGCCACGGTCCACCAGCTGGCGGGTGAGCTCGTCGACGACGCGTTCCGTGCCGCCGTACGCGGCCGGCGGGACGCGTTCGACCGGCGGCGCCACCTGCGCGATGCGGAGGCGGCGCATGGCCGCTGCCATCAGCTGTGAACCACGCGCGGACGAACGTCGATGGCGGTCACGCGAGGAACCCTCCTTGGGTTGGGCGCACCGCTCCTGGGCCGCCTTGCCGGTCCACAGGCTACGGCGGATCGCGTCGCGGTGCCCTGAACCTCGTTCGGCGCCGCCTCCGGCCCGTGAACCGAGCACGGGCGGCACGTGCGCAGCCGTTCTCCCGACAAACACGTTGTAATGCGCGCGTAACGGTTTTGCAATGTGGTCCGTGAGCGTCCGGCAGGCGGGATCGACAGGATGAAGACGATTCGACGCACAAGGGGAACACGAATGTCGACCCAACCGCTGGTTCTCGTCGCCGACGACGAGCCACGGATCACGAAGCTCGTTGCTATCGCCCTCTCCGAGGAGGGCTTCCGAGTCGTCACCGCCAACGGCGGTGAGCAGGCACTGCAGAAGGCGGAGGAGGTCCGCCCGGACATCGTCCTGCTCGACATCGTCATGCCCGACCTCGACGGCATCGAGGTCATGCGCCAGCTGCGCGAGCGCCGGCCCGTGCCGGTGATCCTGCTGACCGCGAAGGGCTCGACCGCCGACAAGGCCAAGGGCCTCGACCTCGGCGCGGACGACTACATCGCCAAGCCGTTCCACCCCGACGAGCTCGCCGCTCGTGTGCGGGCTGTGATCCGGCGCTCCGGCGGTGCCGAGCCCGGCGCCGGTGTGATCAAGTTCGACGACGTCGAGGTCGACCTCGAGCGGCGCATGGTCACGCGCAACGGCGAGCTGGTCCAGCTGTCCCGCACCGAGTGGCTGCTGCTCCAGCACCTCGCCGCCAACGCCGGCAAGGTCGTGCTCCACACCGAGCTCCTGACCAAGGTCTGGGGACCGGAGTACCGCGACGACCTGCAGTACCTGCGGGTCTGGGTCTCGCGCGTGCGCCGAAAGCTCGGCGCCGCGCCGGGCGAGCCCGGCCGGATCCGGACGTTCCAGGGCATCGGCTACCTCCTCGATGTCGAAGGCGCAACTGCGGCGAAACAACCTGAACCCGAACCGGAGCCCGAGCGCGAGCCGGCCCTTATCGGGTAAGCGCCCAGCGCAGCCCAGCGCCGGCCTGAGCCCGGCCCGCGAGGGCCGGGCTCAGGCGTGTATGGGGCCATGCCGGACTTCCCTCGGGCGGCCGAACCTCGCCGGATTTGAGAGAGGTGCTCCTGAACAGGGGATCTGCCACTCCGACTGCGGTCCCTGCCAGGCCTTGGCCGGATCGGTGTTCACAACATGATCAAATCTGGGGTTAGGTCGGGCGCAAGGCCATCCGGGGGGTAATCGGGCCTGAGAGATGTCATCGCGTGGCGGATGGTTTGCATCATCACCTGAGCGGCAGGTGCGAGGTGCATAGATCGCTGCCGCACACGGCCGGGGTTCAACCCGTGGGCGACGTTGTGGCCGTCCATCCCTTGAAAATGATCATCACGTGGACACCGGCGAGCCCTAGCTCAGGTGCCGAGCCGATCGCTCGGGTGGAGCGCCGAACTCCCGGAGATCGGGCTCTTTCAGCCGTTGCCGGCCTGTTGCTGGCACATCCCGGCGCCTACCGCAGCGGCGGCTCGGTATTTGCCGAGTCCCGTGCGGGCTCGCCGAGTCCTCGGACCGATGGCTAGCGGCGCGTCGCCTCGGTCCTCGGAGAATCACGTGCCGGCTCGCCGATCCAGATGTGGCCGTCCTCGAAGCGCTCGGCCTTCCAGATCGGGGCCCGCGTCTTCGTCTCATCGATCGCGTAGCGAGCCGCCTCGAACGCGGCGTCCCGATGCGGCGCGCAGGCCACGATCGCCACCGACGGCTGGCCGAGCGGCACTTCGCCCTCGCGGTGGACGATGGCGAGGCGCGACACGCCGAACCGGGCCTCGATCTCGTCGGCGATCTCGGCGAGGATCGCCAGCGCCATCGCGGGGTGGGCCTCGTAGGTGAGGGCCTGCACCACCCGGTCCGCGTGGCGGGCCGCCTCGGCCTCCTGGCCCGGCGCCGGCGTCCCGGGCGAGCGGCGGGTCACGCCCAGGAATCCGACGACCGCACCGTCCTCCGGCGTCGCCAGCCGCTCGCCGAGCTCGGCCAGGATCGAGGCGTCGAACGCGCCCTCGCGCAGCTCGAGGATCCGTCTCCGAACGTCGCCGCCGCCCGCG
>JACXTT010001119.1_pt1 | contig 45434 bp, 37 predicted proteins | sample 9270951 | NCBI WGS metagenome assembly JACXTT01 (sample SAMN15532306, study PRJNA645909) | rock metagenome | isolation source: weathered quartz diorite | place: Puerto Rico | collected 2017-06-21 | reverse complement strand
CCGCGGTAGACGGGCAAGCCGAGGTGCTTTGCACGCGTGATCGACACCTTCATAGTCCTGTCGTGAAGACGTATTGCTCGAATCATGGAATCCAGGTGCTTACCGACATTGAGTTGTTGCAGCTTCTGCGCTCTGTGGCCGGTTCCGCGACGCCGTAAAAATCGCATGCGGCGCATTCAAGACAATACCCAAGTGTCCAAGAGAAAAAAAGCAACGTGCCCGAAATATGCCTTCAGGGACAGCAAAGAAATCGCAAAGAAACCGAGTAATGGCGGCCTTCAAAAAGTGGGTTTCACCTTGGTTTTTACGCGGTGGAATTGATGTCGGAAAGGTCGAGATAAGTTTAGCTTTTGAGTCCGGCGCGTCTGCCATTCCGCCACTTCGGCTGCTGGGATCGTTATGCAATTTACGACATTCGCGAAGCCAGGACAAGGGGCTTTCCCGCGCTCGCGATGATGATGTTGTCGCCGTGTTTTCGTAAACTACCTATCGATCCATCGAAGCGAATCAGGACGATCTCATGAAAATGCTTGCCGAATTACGTGCCGTCTATCAATCAACTTTGCCCGACTTGCTTTTTCGCGCGGCCTCGGTGCATCGTCAGCATCACGATCCTACCGACATTCAGCGCTGCGTGCTGCTCAGCATCAAAACGGGCGGCTGTCCCGAGGATTGCGGCTATTGCGCCCAGAGCGCACGTTTCAAGACCGACGTCGAGGCGACCGCGCTCATGACCGTGGACGAAGTCAGCGCGAAGGCCCGCCAGGCAAAGGCACTGGGCGCCTCACGATTCTGCATGGGGACCGCCTGGCGTGAGGTCAAGAACGGGCCGCAGTTCGAGCAAGTGCTCGACATGGTCCGCGCCGTCCGCGACCTTGACATGGAAGCGTGCGTCACGCTCGGCATGTTGACCGACGAGCAGGCAGAACGGCTCGCGGAGGCTGGGCTGACTGCGTACAACCACAACCTCGACACCTCGCGCGAATACTACCCACGCATCGTCTCGACGCGCAGCTACGACGATCGCCTGCGGACGCTGCAAGCCGTCCAAGACGCCGGCATCTCGGTCTGCTGCGGCGGCATCATCGGCATGGGCGAAAGCGAGGACGATCGGCTCCGCCTGCTCGTCGAGCTGGCGAATCTCGAAAAGACGCCGGAAAGCGTGCCGATCAATTGCCTGACGCCGATCAAGGGGACGCCGCTCGAAGACGCGCCGCCGGTCGATTCGATCGAGCTCGTGCGTCTAATTGCGACGGCGCGTATCGCCTTTCCGAAAGCGCGGGTTCGCCTGAGTGCTGGACGCGACCGCATGAGCCGGGAGTTGCAGGTGTTGTGCTTCATGGCGGGGGCGAACTCGATCTTTTTCGGCGACAAATTGTTGACGGCGCCGAACCCCTCCGCTGAAGGAGACGCGGAGCTCTTCCGCGCCATGGGATTGCCCGAACCGGCCCCCTCACCCCCAACCCCTCTCCCCCAAGGGGCGAGGGGAGGTATTGCAGTGTCATGAGCTTATCCGATCGTTGGCGTGTCGAACTGGGTCCATTGAACGCGCAACGCCGTTATCGCACGTTGACGCCGCCCGCGGGCATCGATTTTTCCTCCAACGATTACCTCGGCTATAGCAAGCGAACCTGGCCCGCAAGCGATCTGTCGCGCAGCGGCACCGCGTCACGCCTCCTGCGCGGCCACCATCCTATCTGGGAAGACGTCGAGGCGACGCTGGCGACCTGGCATCGCGCCGAAGCCGTGCTGATGATGACGAGCGGCTATGCGGCAAACGAGGGTTTGCCCAGCCCGCTCGTCGAGGCCGGGCATACAGTTTTTTCCGATCAGTGCAATCACGCCTCGATCATCGACGGCCTGCGGCTCAGCCGAGGCGAGCGGGTCATCTTTCGGCACAACGACGTGAACGAGCTGGAAACACGGATGCGGCAAGGCGCATCGAAGCGAGCGGCTCGCCAGGCGTGGTATATCGTCACCGAATCCCTGTTCGGCATGGAAGGCGACCGAGCGCCGCTAATCGAGCTGGCGGAACTGGCCTGGCGCCACGACGCGCATCTGATCGTCGATGAGGCCCACGCCACCGGTTGCTTCGGCCCGGCAGGCAGCGGCCTGGTCGATGCGCTCGGCCTGCGCGATCAAATTCTTGCAACCGTCCACACCGGCGGCAAAGCGCTGGCCGTCCCCGGAGCCTATATCGCCGGCTCGCGGCTGTTGCGCGAGGTTCTGGTCAATCGTTGCCGGCATCTGATCTACACGACGGCGCTGCCACCGCAGATCGGCGCCTGGTGGCTGGATACAGTTGAGGCAGCGCAGGGGGACGATGCGACACGCCAGGCGCTGCAGGATCGTGTTCGATTTTTTCGTGCCGAACTGGCATCCAGAAAGCTGGCGGCCCGCGGGAGCGACTACGTCGTGCCGATTCACGTCGGCGCCGACGCGGATGCCGTCCAGGCCGCGCAGCGCCTGCAGGACGCCAGCTTCGATGTTCGCGCGATCCGCCCGCCGACGGTGCCGGCGGGGGCGGCGCAGCTGCGTATTTCGATTCACGCGGATCATGAACAGAACGATCTGCTGGAACTTGCCGACGCACTCGGCTCTGCTTTGCCACCTTCGATATGAACGACTTCATCATCCTCGGCACCGACACCGACGCCGGCAAGACGACCTTCGCGCTGCTCTGGCTGCAATCCTTTGCCTCGCAGTGGGAATACTGGAAGCCCGTCGAGTCCGGCGACTCCGATTCGGCGCGCGTCGCCCGGCTCGTGCCGGCGGCAGTTGTGCATCCGCCGATGTGTCGATTTCGTGCGCCGGTTGCGCCACCCTTGGCGGCAAGGCTTGAAGGCGCCACGATCCCGGCAGCGCGCGTTATCGCCGGCACGATTCCGCAAACTCGGAACGACGAGCAGGCACTGCTTATCGAGACCTTTGGAGGGCCGTTTTCGCCGCTCAATGACGATGAATTGCAACTGGCGTTGCTTCGAGCGCTCGATCGGCCTTGCGTGCTGGTTGCTTCGACGAGCCTGGGAGCCATCGGTCGCACGCTGCAATGCGTGGCGGCGTTGCATGCCGAAGGCATCGTGCCCGTCGCCGTCGTCTTGCTCGGCACACCCGATCCGTTCGCGGAAGAATCGGTCCGGCAACATGGCGGCGTGCCGGTGATCGCCCTGGAGCCGCCGGAGGAATGGACCTCCCCTGCCCTGCAGGCTTGTGCCGATCGGCAGCACGGTGAGCTCTGCAAAGTGGAGCACTTGCTCCGCGCGTGCAGTCCGCCGAACCGCACGCGCGGAGCGAGTGCTCCACCATGGCAAGAAGAAGACCGGCGCACCGTTTGGCATCCCTACACGCCGCTTCTTGGCGGCGATAAGCCGCTGCCATGCGTCGGTGCGCGCGCTGAATTTCTCGAATTGGCCGACGGACGCAAGGTCATCGACGCCATCTCGTCGTGGTGGACGATCCTGGTCGGGCATCGTCATCCGCCGCTGATGCGAGCGCTCGCGGACGCGGCGCAGCGGATCGACCACGTGCTGTTCGCCGGGGTGACACATCCATATGCCGTCGAATTGGCCGGCCTGTTGCTCGGCACGATGCCGTGGCGCGGCGGGCGCGTCTTCTATTCCGACAACGGCAGCACCGCCGTCGAGGTTGCGCTCAAGATGGCGTATCAATACTGGTGCCATCGCGATCAACCGGCGCGCACGCGCTTCGTCGGCTTCGAGCACGGCTATCACGGCGACACCTTCGGCGCCATGGCGGTTAGCCGCGCCCCGCTGTTCTTCGGCCGCTTCGAGCCGCTGTTGTTTCAAGCCGACATCTTGCCGCTCGATCCGAACCGGCTGGATGACCACTTGCGGCAACATGGAGACTCAACTTCCGCCGTCATTCTGGAGCCGCTCGTGCAAGGCGCCGGCGGTATGTGCATGCACACGCCGGAAACGCTGCGGCAAATCGTCGAGATCACGCAGCGGCATGGCGTCCTCTTCATCGCCGACGAGGTGATGACCGGCGGCGGCCGCACTGGGACGCTGTGGGCGCACCAGGCCGCCGGCGTCGTGCCTGATCTTCTGTGTGCCGCCAAGACGCTCACCGGCGGCGTACTGCCGTTGGCGGCCACGCTGGTTGCCCCCACGATCGTTGAGACATTCCGCTCGGCCGATCGCTCGCGCACTTTTTTTCACGGGCATTCGTTCACCGCTAATCCTTTGGCCTGCGCGGTCGCGGCTTGCAACTATCGGCAACTGCTGGCGCAGCCGTTGGACGCGCCGCGCCGCCTGGAAGCATTCTGGACCCAAGCATTGCAACCCATGCGCGAACATCCGCGTGTTAAAGAGTTGCGCATCCGCGGCAGCATCGCCGTCATCGAGATCGACGTTGCGGGGGGCTACCTGGCGGACATCGGTCGCACGATGCGACAGGTGTGCCTGGAATACGACGTCCTGCTGCGTCCGCTCGGCAGCGTGCTGTACGCCATGCCCCCCTATTGCACCGCGACGGCATCGCTGCAACGCATTGCGGTGGCAATGTGCGCCGCCGTCCGCGCGATCTGAGCCTGACGCGCAAGCGAGGGATTCGTCACCCCCCCCCGTCTCCGGCGGCAGGTGATAGAACGCGAGGGCCAGCATCGCGTATACCGCCAGCAGCATCGCTCCTTCCATCCAGTGCGTTTCGCCGTCCTGGCTGACCATCGACATGACCCCGACCGCCATCACCAGTGCGATTGCCTCCATGATCGAGAAGTGCAAATCGAGCGGCCTTCCGCCCATCGCCATGCTGGCGAACACCAGCACCGGCGCGACGAACATCGCCACCTGAATGCTGCTGCCAATGGCAATCGTGACGGCGAGATCCATCTGGTCCTTCATGGCAACCAGTACGGCCGTCGAGTGTTCCGCGGCGTTGCCGATGATCGCCACCACGATGACGCCGACGAAAACGTGATTCATGCCGAGTGCTTCCCCCGCGGCCGTGACGGAGCCGACCAGCAATTCGCTCATGAGCGCGACACCGCCCGTAGCCGCGAGCAGCACGATGCCGGCCGTGAGCTTCGACCACTCCGGAGGTTCGGCGTGAATGTCCTTCTCCGTCTCCGGACCGGCGAAGAGGTGCCGATGCGTTACCAGGTTGAACACCAGGCTCAGCACATACAGGATCGCTAGGATGGCGGCAATTTCCTCGCTCAGAAAGTTCAACTGGTCGTTCGTCTCTTGATCCTGGCGATGCTTCGTCAGGTGAAAAAAAATCGTTGGAATGATCAGCCCAATCGCAGCCAGCGCCAGCATGGTCGCGCCGAGGCTGGCAGCGGAGCGATTGAACGTCTGCCGACGATGGAAGCAGCCGCCGACCACAATCGACAAGCCGAGTACGAGCAAGATATTGCCGAGGATCGAACCGGTGATGCTCGCCTTGACGAGTTCGGTCTCCCCCTTGTGCAGGGCGAACAGCGCGATGATGAGCTCCGCTGCATTGCCGAAGGTCGCGTTGAGCAACCCGCCGACGCTGGGGCCCATCGCCTCGGCAAGGTTCTCCGTCGCACGGCCCATGAGTCCCGCCAGCGGGATGATCGCCACGCAGGCGGCGCCGAATATCCATAGGCCGTTGGCGTGGCGCCATTCCAACACCAGCGCGACGGGAAGCGCGACCAGCAGCCAGTACAGGGGATCCATGCGAAAGCCCGGCTTGCTGGGTTTGTTGTGCGACGATGTCATGATGCAGCAGTTTCCTTGGCGGATGAAATTCGACCGAAGGCATAGTACACAACAATGCCAAGCGTACCCATCGCGAAGGCGGCGTAAAAGAGCAGTACCGGTCCCCGCGCCTGCCATAGCCACGCGCCGACCAAGGCCGCCGGGCAGATCGCGAAGGCGCGGATGCCCCAGTACAACCCGACGCCGCGGGCGCGGATGGTTTCGGGCATGCCAGTCGTGATCATTGCCTTGCGCGCCGGCTCGCCGATCTCGCGCAAGCCGTAGACGATGAATGCCAGCCACATCCAGCCGTCGGGGACCAGGATCAGCGTCAACGGAAACAACGCGAAGAACACGAACGTCAAGCCGATGAATGGTTGCAACCCGACCGCCTGCGTCATGCGGCCGATCGGCAGATAGGTAAGCATGGCGACAGTGTGCTGCAGCACCATCAGCGAGGCGATCTGCCAATCGATGAAGCCGCGCTGTGTCGCCAGGTAAACGACAACCAATTCGCGCACCAGCCAATCGCACCAGCGGGTCAGCACTTCCGCTAGCAAGAGCCGGCGGAGGTTCGGCGGGAACTGCTTCAGCACCGCCCAGAAATGTCCCTCGATCGGCGCCGGCGGCCGGTGCGGCATATAGCGAAACTGCACGAACAGGGATGCGACTCCGAGAGCTAGCGCCGTCCCGACGAGATAGGGCATAGCGGCCAAGCGGGCCTTTGCCTCCGGGTGGTACAAGCCGAAAAAGTAAAGCACGCCGCCGATGCACGCCGGCCCGATGATTTTCGGCAGTCGTTTCTGAATCGATTGCACCGCGAAGGCCATTCCCTGTCGATCCTTTTCCAGCGTCGCGCCGACGGTCGTGAATGTCACCGGCATCGACAGCGATTCCCAGCCGAGAATCAAGAGGCACGCCAGCACCGTGGCCCAGGTGTACGGGACGCACAGAAAGATCACGTAGCCGGCGATCGTAAGCAGCCCGAACAGGAGCAGCGAGCCGCGGTCGCCGAGCCAGGCCGTCAGTTGCCCGCCGCCGATGTAGCAAAAGCCCTGGAAAAGATTGAGCAGACACGCATAGATACCGATCGACCACAGCGCGACGCTGCTCAGTTCACCGGTCGCGGCAACCTCGCGCGTGTGAAGATCGGTCTGCGATTTGAGAAACAGCGGCAGGAACGGCTGCCAGAGCTGCTCGCCCAGGCCGAACAGCATCACGGCCAAGAGCACGATGCCGACCGTGCGATTGATGGCGAGGAAGCGAGCCAGGCGGTTTTGCGGCGTTTCATCCATTGCTTTGTCCGTACCAATTTGCATATTGATGAATGCACACAAGCCCAAGGGCGAGCGCAGCGAACCCTTGGAATAACGATCCTCCCGGTCCCACGGGTTCGCTGCGCTCACCCTGGGCTTGATGGTTAATCAATTCATGAAAGCCCGCCAGGCCGTCATCACCAAGCCGTTCGCCGCCGACGTGCGCGAAGTCGATCTCCCTGATCCCGCCGACAACCAGATCCTGGTCGCCGCCGACGTCAGCGCGATCAGCCCCGGCACTGAACTCGCCGTCTATACCGGCACACATCAATGGCTGCAAGATCCCAGTCTGCCCGACTGGAAATTCCCCTTCCGTTCCGGCTACAGTGCCGCGGGGACCGTCGTCGCCGTCGGCAAGAGCGTCGCCGGCTGGAAGAGCGGTGATCGCGTCAGCTTTCCCGGCAACCACGCCAGCGCCGAGCTCCTGACGATCGGCCACGAGCGCGGCCGATTGTGGAAGCTGCCGGACAATCTTGACTTCGAGAAGGCGGCACTCGCCTGCATCCTGCGTTACGGCATGGGGGCGTCGATCCGCGCCGGCTTGACGCTGGGCCGATCGTTCGCGGTCCTCGGTCTCGGCATGATCGGCCAGGCCGCCCTGCGCTGTGCCATGGCGGCGGGGGCGAATCCGGTCATCGGCATCGATTCGGTCAAGATGCGCCGCGAGGCCGCGCTGGCTGCCGGCGCCGACCTGGCGCTCGATCCGAACGATGTGAACTACAAGTCGAAGATAAACGATTTCCTTGGCATGAAGGGGGTCGAGATCGTCGCCGATGCCACCGGCGTTCCCGATGCGATCCCCACCGCAATGTCGCTGGCGTGCGATGCCGGCCAGGTCGTCGTCGTCGGCAGCCCGCGCGGCAAGGCCAAGGACGTCAACTTCTACGACGATCTACACCGCCGTTACATCGAGGTCACCGGCGCTCACGGCAACCAGCTCTTCGAGCCGGCCCACACGCGCCTCGCCGGCGCCTGGGACATAAACAAGGCGCAAAAGTGGCTGCTGGCCCTGCTCGCCAACGGCCGGATGAACTTGCACGGGCTGATCACGCACCGCATCAAGCCGGAGGAGTTGGGCGCCACGTATGAGGGGTTGTTGAAAAACAAGGAAAAGTACCTGTGCGCGGTGATGCGCTGGAAGTGATGTCCTGTGCATTTCTTGCAAGCCCGCGGGTGGGTACTCCGAACCCGCGCGGGTTCGGAGTACCTCACCCACGGGCTTGCAAACGCTAGACCGGCAGCACCGGGGCCTTGATCGCGATGTCCTTGTTCGCCGGCAAGCTCACGAACCACTCCAGCGTCCGCCGCACCCCTTCCTGGATCGGCACCTGCGGCTTCCAGCCGAGCTGCGCCCGCGCCTTCTGCGTCGAATATTGCGTCGAGCGGCCGATAAGGTAGATCGCTCGCCGCGTGATCGTCGGCGGCGTCTTGCTGAAGATCAGCCGCTTCCAGCATTCCGATAGGAACGCGAAACGCATCGCCAGCCAGTACGGCACCCGCTTGGTGACGCGCGGCAACGACAACGCGTCGGTCAACGCATTGAGTAGATCGGCCTGCTTCACTTCGCCTTCGCTGCACACGTTGTACGCCTGCCCCACCGCGTCCGCATGATTCGCCGCCAGGATGATACCGGCGGCAACGTCGCCGGCGTAAATGATGTTCAAGTAATTCTCGCCCGACCCGACGATTGGCGCCCGCTGCTGCAAGAGTGCGGGGATGACGCGCGGAATGGTGATGCGGTCGCGCGGCCCATACAGCCAGCTTGGCCGCACGATCGTCGTGGCCGGGAATTCGCGGGCGATCTGCTCGGCAATCAGCTTGGCGCGCGGGTAGTAGTCCCACATCCAGAAGCCTTGGGCGAGCGGCGTTTCTTCGGTGATACGCTCGCCGGGCGCCAGCTTGGGGTGGCCGTAGACCGAGATCGAGCTGACATGCAACAGGCGCTGCACGTTCGCCGACCGGCACGCCTCGACGACATTGCGCGTGTTGGTGACCGCCGCTTCCTCGAACTCGCGCCACGGGCCCCAATCGCTGACCTTGGCCGCACAGTTGTAGACGATGGCCGCGCCTTGCGCCGCCCGCTTGACGGCCTCGGCATCGTGCAGGTCGCCCTCGACGATCTCGACGCCTTGCTTTTGCAAGAACGCCAGATCGCGCCCGGAGCGCACCAGCACGCGCACGTTCGCGCCGGCCGCGCGCAGTTGCTCGACGACATGACTGCCGAGCTGGCCGGTGGCGCCGGTGACGAGGTTGAGTTTGGTGGCTGGCATGGGAGTGTTAAGCTAGTGGACCGGGGTCGTTTTTTCCAGCGAACGTGACATAATAACGGGAACAGCCATCCGTCAATGAATGCGTGGACAGGAACCGGGCATGATCTATCTCGACAACGCCGCCACCAGTTTTCCGAAGCCCGAAGCGGTTTACCAAGCTCTGGATGCTTTCGCACGGCACGACTTGGCGAACCCAGGCCGGGCCGGGCACAAGATGGCGCTCGCCGCCGAGCGGGCGCTCGACGATTGCCGGCACCTGCTCAATCAGTTCTTCCACGGCGAAGGACCGGAGCGATTCATCTTCACGCTCAACTGTACCGACGCGCTCAACATGGCATTCAAGGGCATCCTGAAGGACGGCGACCACGTCATCACGACTGACCTCGAGCACAACAGCGTCAGCCGGCCCCTGCGGGCGATGGAGATGGCCGGCAAGATTCTGCTGACGCGCGTTGCCGCGGACAAGGGGGGCACCGTCGATCCCGACGCCGTCGAGAAAGCGATCACGCCCAAGACGCGCATGATGGCGATGACGCACTGCTCCAACGTGCTCGGCACCGTGCAGCCGATCCGGCAAATCGGTGAACTTTCTCGCCAGCACGAAGTTCTTTTCCTCGTCGATGGCGCCCAGACCGCGGGCGTGATGCCGATCGATATTCAGGCGATGTGCATCGACCTGCTCGCGTTCCCTGGCCACAAGTCGCTGCTGGGCCCGACCGGCACCGGGGCTCTCTACGTCGGCCCCGCGGCGATCGTCGGCGCCTGGCGCGAAGGCGGCACCGGCGGCGACTCCTCCAGCGAAACCCAGCCGCGCGACTACCCCTACTTCCTCGAGGGCGGCACCCCCAATGTCCTCGGCGTCGCAGGCCTTGCCGCCGGCATCAAATATGTCACGGAGCGAGGGCTCGCGAAGATTCATCAGCACGAAGTCGAGCTAATTGAATGTTTGTGGAAGCGCTTGGACGAGATCGGCGGATACGAGGTGTTCGGCCATCGCGATATGTCGCGCCGCGTCGGCACCTTGAGCCTGCGCAGCGAATCGTTGCCGGCCGCGGAGATCGGCGGCATCCTCGATCAGGCCTTCGCGATCGCCATTCGCCCCGGCCTGCACTGCGCCCCGTACATCCATCGCGCCATCGGCACGTTCCCGGATGGGACGGTACGTGTCAGCCCAGGACCATTCAACACCACGGCAGACATCGACACGCTGGCCAATGCGCTGGCGGAGATCATGTTGTGAGTACTATTTCGTTTCCAGACGGAATTGCGACACATCCGTCGAATCCTTGCGCGACGTCAAGCGAAAGGATCGTGCAAACACGATTGATTTGACCCAGCCGTCGTGCTTGCGAACATTCACGTACTTGCCTGCGACCAGGCGCATGATAACGAGTTCGGGCGTTTCAATCGTCGAGTCGACAAGCCAGTATTCTGCGATGCCGGCCTTGGCGTAGAGAACCATTGAGTCGATCATATCTTTGTCAATGGACGATTTGCTGACTACTTCCAATGCCATATCGGGAGAGCCGTTCAGTTCCACGGAATTGTCACCCTTCTTCAAGCTGGCAAGACCCGTTTCCATTCGATCATGGGACACGAACATGGCATCCGGCTCATTGGACAGGCCCAAGGCTCGATCCGTCAGGAGCATACCATCAACAAAGAAGCGGCCCAGAGCTTCATTCAGAACGATCGAGCCGACGACAATTGTGATCACCGTTTTGATTTGATTGTGAAAGTTGGTCTCCATGCTCAAATCCACCCAAAGCTTGCCGGCCAGAAATGCAAATCGGCCACGTTCGGGAAAATCGTCTGAGAATGCCCAACGGCGGAAGGAGTCGTGGTCCGTCACCCAAGGCGGAATATGCACGCTGCCATTGATGACGATATCAGCCGCCCGCGCGAATTTGTGGCGTCTATTGGCCCCGCGCTTGGCCGCCGGCTTTTTCTTCGCTTTCAGAAGTTGAGTAGTCATGGCGTTGATTATAACGCGTCCGAACAGCCAGAGCAATCGAGCTGTTTCCGCATTACCCTCCAACTTTGATGCCGAACGACAGGGCGAGCTTGCCGACCCTCTGCCCTTCGCGCAAAAACTCCACGGGCCCCTCATAGACGTAGGGCTGTTCTTCTGCCCAGAGGACCGGCTCGGGAATCAGAACGCGGTAAACAGGATGGCTAAGCGCTCGAAGCGGATAAGCGATCTCGATGGTGTCTACCCCTGCGCAGCGCGGCCCCATCAGCCGGCCGCGCACCTCCACGTCCGGCGGCAGGCCGCCGAATTCGATGCGCAGCTCCGCCAACGTCGGGTCCAGCCGGTGGACGCGTACGGAATAGGTCGGCAGCGGGTCGAGCGTGGCAGTCATAAGCTCCTCGTCAAGGCAGAATCAGCATCGCGTCGCCGTAGCTGTAGAAACGATAGCGATCAGCGATCGCCGCCTCGTACGCTTCACGCACCAGCTCGACGCCAGCAAATGCCGCTACCATCAGCAAGAGCGTCGTGCGCGGCAAGTGGAAGTTCGTGACCAGCGCATCGACGATCTGGAATTCGTACGGCGGATGGATGAAAAGATCGGTTTCGCCGGACCATGCGGCAAGCGGGCCGCGGCGGGCAACGCTCTCCAGGACGCGCACCGACGTGGTGCCGACGGCGACCACGAGGCCCTTGCAAGCGTTTATCGCATCCGCGGCCGGCTGTGTAAGTTGGCCCCACTCGGTGTGCATCGGATGCTCGGTGTAATCGTCCACTTGGATCGGCTCAAACGTCGCCAGGCCGACGTGGAGCGTCACCGTGGTCCAGGCGATGCCACGCTCCTTAAGGCCGGCGAAGACACTCTCCGTGAAATGCAGTCCAGCGGTTGGCGCCGCGACCGCGCCGGCTTGCTGGGCGTAAATCGTCTGATAGCGCTGGCGGTCCGCCGCGCTGGCAGCGCCTTTGCGAATATAAGGCGGCAGCGGGATATGGCCGAAGCGATCCAGCAATTCGATCGTGGAACCGGGCGTGAGCGGCTTCACCTGCCAGCGGCCGCCGGACAAACGCCTGAGCAACTCCAGGCGTAGCCCCGGCTCGACCTCGATGATCTCGCCTTCTTGCAACGAGCCGCGCGTCTGGCACAGCATTTCCCACGTCGCGTCGGGAAGCTGCCGAAGGAACAGCCCTTCCCACTTGCCGCCGGTGCGCGCGCGTTTGCCGAGCAAGCGTGCCGGCAGGACGCGCGTGTCGTTAAGGACGAGCAAGTCGCCCGGCTCCAGCAGCGCCGGCAGTTCGAGAAAGCGATGGTGATGCAGCGAACGATCCTGCCGCCTGGCGACAAGGAGCCGGGCGTGGTCGCGCGGCTCGCACGGTTGTTGTGCGATGAGTTCGGGCGGCAGGGTGTAGTCGAAGGGGAATGGAATCATGTTAGCCGCTTGCGGCTTAGCGCTCGCGCGGCGTCTTGCGAGCGCTAGACCGCAAGCGGCGCATCGAAGCTCATTTGAACGCCTTGATCCAGCCGTCGAAGGCTTCCTTGTTTTTCGCCATCGTCTTGGCCGGGCCGGTCAGCGTGATGAAGTAAGAGCCCTCGTCGGTGTCGAAGATCACGTTGAAGCGGCGGTAGTTCTCCTTGGGAATCTCCTTGGCCTTGGGGTCGTTCGGCGGGAACTTGTACTTGTAAGTTCCGGAAATGTCGAGGCAGACGACATCCGCGACCTTGCCGATCTTGTATACTTCGAGCTTCGATGCCTCGTCGATGGTCTTGCCTTCCGGCGCGGTGAACTGGGTCTTCCAGCGTTTGATGTTGTCCTCGGTGCCGCCGCCGCCCCCCTTGCCGAAGAAGAAGACAACCAGCTCCGCGTTGTCCTTGTCGCCTTCAACCTTGGGGATGATGGCCTGGAACTTGCGCAGCTTGTTGCTCGGCTCCTGCGACTTCCAGCCCGCGGGAATCTTGGACGTAAGCCCACCCAGCACAACGGCATCGCCGCCGGCGTAGGCAAAGCTCAAGCCGACCAGCAAGGCCAGCGACATGGATAGCACACCGATCTTCCGCATGAGATTGCTCCTTGGAGTGAGTGATTCGAGCAGTTACGGTGATTCTATGCAATACCGTAGGGTGGGTCGAGCGCAGCCAGGCCCACCAGCGTCTTGGCAAGGCTCGGTGGGCCTCGCTGCGCTCGACCCACCTCACGAAAATCAACTGACTGGCGCGAGCTTCGGTCGAGCATTCGTGTCGAGGTCCGCCAGGCTGCCGTCGATGAACAGGTGATGCCAGAGCTGCGTCGCAACCACGGCAACCAGGCCGAGTTCGACCGACGACCGTTGCTGCATACGAAGCTGGCGATTGCGCGACAGCTTGCGCCAGTATTGCACCGCCTCGACATTAAAGTAGCCGGTCTTCTTCAGCGACTCGTCGCTCAAGAGTTGCTCGACAAACGCCGGTACCTCGTGATCGAAGAAGCTATCGAGCGGCGCCCGGAACATCCCCTTGGGCCGCCACGCGACCTCCTTCGGCAAATAGCGTTCGCACAGCAACCGCAGGAGATACTTGTCCTTGAAGCCGCGCAGCTTCCAGCGCGGATGGATGCGCGCCAGGAAGTTAAACACGTTCTCGTCGAGAAACGGATAACGTGTCTCGACCGACGAATTCATGGCGACGCGGTCCCCCTTGAGCGACAGCAGATGCCCCGGCAAATGAACGCGTCCCGCCCAGAAGAACGCCCGATTGAGCGGATGCCAGCGCTCGATCCGGTCGAAGTTCGGATCGAGTTCGAGGTACGGCTGATAGTCGGCAAGCCGCTCCAGCGTCTCGGGGCTGTAGAAGCGTAGACGCGACGTGCCCATGATGCCATAGATGTCCTGATACGAAGTATAGCTGCGGACCGCCTCGTAGACGCGCTTCATCGCCTTGCCGGAGCCTTTCGGCGCGCCCATGAGGACCAAGGCAAGACGACGCATCCAGTAGCTCGGCTTGATGCCGGGAAGCCAATCCATCATGCCGAGCAGGCGGTGAATCTTGAACCAGGCGTAGCCGGCGAGCCATTCGTCGGAGCCTTCGCCGGTGAGGGCGACCTTGTAGCCGTGCTGATGGACGGTTCGCGCGAGACGCAAGAGGGCAGTACACGACGTGTCGATCACTGGGGCCTCGGCCGCCCGGATCAGGTCGGGGTAGCTCTGCAGCACCTCCGCATCGCCGACCTGGACAACGACCGGCGTCGAGCCGATATGGCGCGAAACGACGGCGGCTTGCGACGTCTCGTCGAGCTTCGGGTCCATGATCTGGATGGTGAAAGTCGGAATGGTCTGTCCGCGAATCTTCGCCGCCATCGCCACGACGATGCTCGAATCGATGCCGCCCGAAAGATACGAGACGACGGGCACATCGGCGCGCAGCCGGCGTTCGACGGCGCCGAGCATGACACGCTCGAATTCATCGACAAGCGCCTTGGGGTTGGTGTCCTCTTCCTGGCCCCAGTCGGGGAAATCGATGCGCCAGTAATATTTCTTCTCGATCGTTGCCGGCTGGCCGCTCGTCGGAAGCTGGATGCGCAAATACTGTCCCGGCTGCAAACAGGTAACCCCGGCGAAGCAGGTCGCGGGGCCGGGGACGGCGAAGAAGTTGAACGCCTGATCGATGCCGCGCAGATCCGCCTTCGCCTCGACGAAGCCGGACGCGAGCAGCGCCTTGATCTCGGAGCCAAAGAGGAGCCAATCGCCCTGCTGCGAAAAGAAGAGCGGACAGATGCCGAAGCGATCGCGAGCCAGGATCACGCAATGGCGTTTGCGGTCCCACAGGGCGATGGCGAACTGTCCCTTGAGATGCTCGAACATGCCTTCCTGATGATCTTCCCAGAGGTGCGGTATCAGTTCGGTATCGCAGTGGGTGCGGAACTGATGCCCCTTGGCTTCGAGCTTGGCCTTGGCTTCGCGATAGTCGAAGAATTCGCCGTTGAAGACGGTAACGACGGAGCGGTCCTCGTTCCAGATCGGCTGCTTGCCGTCCGCGAGGCCGACGATGCTGAGTCGGCGATTGGCGAGGCCAATTCCGGGCTCGTCGAGATAGCCATCCTCATCGGGTCCGCGATGGGTGATGGCGTCGGCCATACGCGTGAGGATGCCGGGCGGGACCTGACGTGAGCCGGAAAGGTCGACGATGCCTGCAATGCCGCACATGAAGGGGTACTCAGAGGATGGTGATCAGGATTTAGCGATCAACTCGCGAACCGGGATATCGGCAATCTTCACGCCGTCGAGAACGAGCGGCACTATTTCTTTTTCGGTGTACTCGACTTTCTTCTGAAATTTGCCGCCGCGCGGCTTGGTGTAAATCTCGATCTACCTTGCGACTAGGTTAATCAGCCAGAATTCAGGAGCCTTCTCTTTCGCGTACAACTCTCCCTTGTAGCGGCGATCCGCCACATCCCATTGCGTCCCATCGTCCCGTTTCGGGTGTGTGTGGTGGAACGACTGGGACGAATCAATGCCCGATATACTTTGCGTACAACACCCGCGCCTTGTCAATGTCGTTGGTCCCCTTGATGATCGCCCGGCCATCCGGGAACACCGTGAACTCGTAGCCGTCCACCGTGAATTTCAGCATGAAGCGGTTGAAACTGACCACGCAGCCCATCAGCTTCAGGTGGCTCGCCATCTCCTCGAAGTTCAGCTTGGCCGCCACGCGATGAGCGACCTGCACCGCATTGCGGCCGCACAGACTCGTCGTCTGCGACCCCATGTCGCCTTCGATCCATTCGAATTTCTTATGCTGGCAGCACGGGCAATCGACCTTGCCCAGTAGCGGCGCGATCTTGATGCGGCGGCTGATGTTCTCCCACACGTCGAGGTAAACCAGCTCGCGATTGATCGTGTCGAGTTGGCCGGTCAAGATCTTGAAGCACTCCGCGACCTGATAGCTGGCAATGATGCTGACGATCGGCGCCAGGACCCCCGCGGTCTCGCAGGTGCCGGCCTCGCCCGGCGCGGGGGCGGCCTCGAAGACGCAGCGCAGGCACGGCGTTTGGCCGGGGATGATTGTCATCGTCTGCCCGTGGCTGCCGATCGAGCCGCCGTAAACCCACGGCTTGCCGAGCTTGACCGAGACGTCGTTGATGAGATAGCGAATCTCGAAGTTGTCGGTGCCGTCGAGAATGATGTCGGCATCCTTCGACAGCTCTAGGATGTTGGTGCGGTCGATGTCGGTCACCACGGGTTCGATCGTAACGGTCGAGTTGACGACGCGCAGCTTCCGCGCGGCCGCTTCCGCTTTCGGCAAATTGGCAGCGATATCGGCTTCATCGAACAGCACTTGACGTTGCAGGTTGTGCGACTCGATGAAATCGCGGTCGATAATGCGCACGAAGCCAATGCCGGCTCGCACCAGGGCGTTGGCGATGACGGTGCCGAGGGCGCCGCAGCCGCACAACGTGACACGGCTTTCGAGCAGCTTGCGCTGGCCTTTTTCAAGGATGCCGCCGAAGCGCATCTGACGGCTGTAACGTTCGAGGGTGGGGTCTTGGCTCATCGTGTTGGCCCTTGCTGGCGCTGTGGGCTAGTTAGGTGATTTACCAACGCCGAACTCTACGAGAAACTCCTGCAAGAACTGCATCTCCTCCTTGGGCCAGCCTTCTTGCTTGCCGAAGGCGGCCAGGGCATCCATGTCCTCGCGAATGCGCTGGAGGTCGGGGCCTTGCAGGCGCTGCAAGTAGGTAGCGACATAGTTGAGCGATTCATTGGCGGCGGCATCGTTGACCACGTCGGCGTCGGAGCCGTCGAAGAAGACGACCGCGTGCAACACCGCGAGCAGGAGCGGGTGGATGCCCAACACTTCGGGGATGAGCGGGAAGACGGCGGCACCGTCGGGGACTTCTGCGCATGACTCTGCGGGTTCGCTTTGCTCACCTGCGGGCTTGGGATCGGTTGTCATGTCAGCCTCCTGCCACGGCGGGAATGATCGCCAGCACGTCGCCGTCCTTGGTCACGGACTGCAAGTTGTCGAGATAGCGGATATCTTCGTCGTTGAGGTAGATGTTGACGAAGCGACGCACCTGGCCGCCGTCAAAGATTCGGCCCGCGATGTTCGGGAACTTGACGCCAAGGGCATCGAGCACTTCCTTGACACTGGCGCCCGGCAGATCGACGGACGCTTGCCCATCGGCATGCTGCCGCATCGCTTGCGGGATTTGGACTTTCACAGGCATGAGGGTTCCTTGTTGTTGTGCCGCTTGCGGCTTAGCGTCCGCAGGGCACCCCGCGGACGCTAGGCCGCTAGCCGCAGGACATCACACCAGCACCGGTTGTTCGCGCGTGCCTTCGAGCACGGCGGCGAAATCGTCGATGTTGGGGCGAATAATGACAGGCTGCTCGACGATGTTGGCGATGGCGTCCTGCGTCTTCAGGCCGTTGCCGGTGATGCAGATGACGATCTCCTCGTCGCGTGGAATACGGCCCAGTTCGATCAGCTTCTGCGTGACAGCCAACGTGACGCCGCCGGCGGTCTCGGCGAAGATGCCTTCGGTCTGCGCCAAAAGCAGCATGGCCTCGGCGATTTCCTTGTCGTTGACGTCCTCGCCGTGGCCGCCGGTTTCACGCATGACCTTGATGGCGAAGTAGCCGTCGGCCGGGTCGCCGATGGCGAGCGACTTGGCGATGGTATTTGGCTTGCGGACGGGGCGATGCGATTCGGAGCCCGCCTTGAGGCCCCCCGTGATCGGGTTGCAGCCGGTCGCCTGGGCGCCGTAGATCTTGCACGTCGGCTCTTTGTCTAGCAGGCCGACCTTGTAGAGTTCGTGAAACGCCTTGTGAATCTTGCCAATCAGGCTGCCGCCGGCCATCGGCGAGACGACATGCTGCGGCGTGCGCCAGCCGAGCTGCTCGGCGATCTCGTAGCCGAATGTCTTGGAGCCTTCGGCATAGAACGGCCGCAAGTTGACGTTGACGAGGCCCCAGTTGTAGCGGTCGGCAACCTGGCTACACAGGCGGTTGACGTCGTCGTAGGTCCCCTTGACGGCGATCAGCTTCGCGCCGTAGACGGTGGTGCCGATGATCTTGGCGGTTTCGAGATCGCTTGGAACAAAGATGTACGTTTGCAATCCTGCCTGGGCGGCATTGGCGGCGACGCTGTTCGCCAAGTTGCCTGTTGACGCACAGCCGACGGTCGTGAAGCCGAACTCGCGCGCCTTGGAGAGCGCGACCGAGACGACGCGATCCTTGAAGGAGAGCGTCGGGAAGTTGACGGCATCATTCTTGATCCACAGCTTCTTGACGCCGAGCGCCTCCGCGAGCCGGTGCGCTTTCACCAAGGGCGTGCCGCCGACGAGCGGGCCAACGGTCGGTTCGCCGTCGATCGGAAGCAGTTCGCGATAGCGCCACATGTTGAACGGACGCATCTCGATCTTGCCGCGATTGACCGACTCGCCGATCGCGTCGTAATCGTAATCGACTTCGAGCGGGCCGAAGTCGTCTTCGCAATAGTTGAGGGGTTTCTTCGGATACGCCTTGCCGCACAGTCGGCACTTGAGGCCGCGGACGAAATCGCTCATGACGATTAGTTCCTACCTGCATGGGAATGAAATCCACCAAGCCCGTAGACGAGCGCAGCAAGTCTGCACGGGTAACAACGCAACCATGGCAGGTATCTTGGAAGAATAGAGAAGAAGAGACGTGCGATGCACGATCTTATCTCTCCCGGCTATACCGGGGGGAGTTAGCACCAGCATCTCCGGAAGGATGAAGGATGAAGGATGAAGGATGAATCAGTTAACTGCTGACTCATCCTTCATCCTTCATCCTTCATCCTTGCCTTCGACCGGTTGCTGTGGCTTCAACGGGCCCTTCCCTCAGCCACTCTCGATAAGATACCGAAAACCAAGTTGTCAGAAGGGATTCTAGGGGACGCCGTCACAAAGAGCAACTGCTATTTGCTTGAATTCTCCGTTTTTTTCATGAAACCTTGGCCGGTTCCTGGCAGAATCATTAGAACCTCACGCACAGCCGCCAAGGCGCATCAAGGCCTTGTGTTTCCCCGATTGAGGAGCCTCCATGCGCGTACGCTTCGCCTACTGTCTCGCCTGCCTCGCCCTGCTGGTGCCGACGGTTAACGCCCAGGAGAAAGCCGACGTCTTCGGCCTTGCCAAGGTGTACGACATCCATCTGCAACTGACGGCTCGCGAGTGGGAGCGGATGCAGGCCGTCACCGGCGGACTGACGCTGTTCGCGCCGAAGAAGCCGGTCGCTAAAGAGGGCGAAGAGCCATTCGAATGGCACAAGTCCCCCGGGTTCGGCATCGAGTTCCCGTGGGCCCACGCCGACCTGACCATCGACGGCAAGGTTCTCAAGAATGTCGGCCTGCGTTACAAAGGGAACGGCAGTTACCTGTCGAGCGACAAATTCCTCAAGCGCAACCTCAAAATCGAACTCGACCATTACGACGAGGATCTGCGTTATGAGAAACTCAAGACGATCACCCTGAACGCCGGCGCCGTCGATGCGACGCGCATGCGCGAGGCCCTGGCCTACGCCGTCTTCCGCGCCGCGGGCGTGCCGGCGTCGCGCACTGCCTTCGCCAAGGTTGCGCTGACCGTGCCAGGCAAGTACGACAAGGAATTCGTCGGCCTATACACGTTCGTCGAGCACGTGGACAAGTCGTTTCTGAAGGATCATTTCAAGAACGGCAAGGGCCTCTTGATGAAACCCGAGCGCATGCGTGGCATCGACTACCTGGGCGAAGACTGGGTCAAGTACGCGCCGCGCTATCGCCCCAAGCGCGAGGCGACGCCAAAGGAATCGCAGCGCGTCATCGAGTTCGCCAAGCTCGTCAACAAGGGGACCGATGAAGCATTCAAGAAGGAGATCGGCGCCTATCTCGACGTGGACGTGTTCCTGCGTTTCATTGCCGTCAATACGATGCTGCCCAACACCGATAGTTTCATGACCACGGGGCACAATTATTACATCTACCTGAATCCGAAGACCGACAAGCTCGTCTTTATGCCGTGGGACCTCGACATCTCGTTCGCCGGCTTCCCGATGATGGGCTCGGTCGATCAGCAGGTGAACATGAACCTGCTCAAGCCGGCCCCCGGCAGGCTCAAGCTCGTCGATCGGCTGCTGGCAATCCCCGAGGTCAACGAGCAATACCGCAAGATCCTCGCCGACATCGCCGGCAACGCCTTCGAGAAGAAGAAACTGCTGGCCGACATCGAGGTCATGGACAAGGCGATCAAGGAACCGTTGATGCTGGAGCAGAAGGCGAAAGCGGCGCGCAAGGAGCAGGTGGACAAGTTCGGCGCCTGGGTCAGCGGCATGTTCGAGGCCCCGCCGCCGATGCGCGTCTTCGTGGAACGGAGGACCGACGCGGTGGCGCTGCAGGTGATGGCGATGAAGAAGAGTGAGTCGAAGTAAATCAACTCCGCGCCGTGAAAAAACGCAAGACGCGCAAAGGGCTCTTGGCCCTTTGCGCGTCTTGCGTTTTGTCGCGGTGACAGCGATTACTTCTTCGGCGTTTCCACCTTCGGCGCCACGTACCCCGGCGTTGCGTTGAAGTTGCTGACTGGGTTGCCTGTCGTGGTGTCGAAGAGACGCACCTCGCCGTTGGCGGCGCCGCCGGCAACCAGCTTGCCGTCGGGGCTGATGGCGACGGCGTAGACCATGTCGGTGAAACCGGGCATCGCCTTGATCGCGGTGCCGGCGACTGGGTTCCACAACCGAACCGTCATGTCGGCGCTGCACGAGGCGAGCAGCGGGTTCTTGGCGTCGGCATGATACGCCAGCCGATAAACCGCCTTGGTGTGGCCCGGCAGCGCCTTGGTCGCCTTGCCGATCGATTTGGCCATGTCGGTCGCCTGCCACTGGCGGATCGAGCCGTCCTCGCCCGCGGAGATGCCGAATTTGCCGTCGGCGGTGATGGCGACGTTGTTGACGATGTTGTTGTGATCGGGGAAAGTCAGCAGCGATTCCTTGTTGGCGAGGTCCCACACCTTGGCGGTCTTATCCCGGCTCGCGGTGACCAGGGCTTTGCCGTCCGGCGTGAAGGCGACGCCGAGAATCCAGTCGGCATGGTTTTCGATGGCGTGCTCAACATTGCCGGTGGCGACATCGAAGACGCGGACCATGCGGTCGCAACCGCCGGCGGCGATCTTCTTGCCGTCCTGGCTGATTGCCAAGGCCCAGATCGTATCGTCTACCTGCACCAGCTGCTTGAGCATGACGGCCTTATCGTTGACGCCGTCCACGGAAGGAACGCCGCCGAAGTCCTTGGGAGTGCCGGCGTCGATGTTGTAGATGCGCACGTCCCCTTCCTGCCCGTGGCGAGCGCCGGCGACGACCAGCTTGCCGTCGGGGAGGTACGCCATGGACATGGCGCGCTCCGCGCGAGTGAAGATGCGGCGTTGCAGCTTGCCGGAGGCGGCTTCCCACACGGTCAATTCATGATTGCCGCCGACCACGAGACGCTTGCTGTCGGGCGTGAATGCGACGGCGTTGATCAGCGTCGGGAACTTGTACGACACGAACGGCGACGGCGGCACCCAGCGAATGCGCAGTTCGCGCACCAGGTCGGCCTTCGTATCGATGCCCGTGTCCAGCTTCGCCCCTTCGTCGATCCACTTGGCGATGAGATCGATCTGTTCCTTCTTGAGCAGATCGCCCGCTTCCTTCGGCGGCATGCGGTCCATGCCCTTCGACGTCAGCAATTCGATGATCAGACTCTCCTTCGACTTGCCGGCCGAGATCGGATCGTCCTTGCTGCCTCCCTTGCGGAAGTTTTCCCAGGTGGTCATTTCGAGTTTGCCCTTCTTCTTCTTGGCGTCATGGCAGGCGAAGCAGTTCTTTTGCAAGATCGGGGCGACATCGTTGATGAAGCTGACCGGTCCCTTCGGCGGCTGCGCTTGAACCGCCGACGGGCTGGCGAACAGCAGCCAGACCAGCGCGAGGCCGAGCATGGCGCAGAGGATGCAACAACAGGAGAAGCGGGTGCGAATCATCGAGAGACTCCTAGCAGTAAACGTGAGCCGAAGCGGCAGGATTATTCCAGGGTGCGCTTTCACGCAGGTGGGTGACTGATATGCATTATAAACGGATGGCACGAGAATGCGAGGGGAAAAACGAGTAACTGACCTGCGAAATGGTTTGCCTTGCGCCTGCGAGTATTGCACACACCCTCACACGCCGCCCAGGCGGGAATGGCTTGCCTTCCGCCTGCGAGTTTTGCATACCCCCAAAGCACGCGGCGGTAACTCAACGGACCTTGACTCCCGATTGTCAACTGCCAAGCCTACCGTGGCGCGAAACCCGCCTCCGTCTTTCGGTTCGATAAGAATGAGAACTTGCATCACGGATGCTCCTCATGGACGATTCAACCACATCGAAATTCCACCACGGCAAATTGCGTGCAGGAAGCGATTTGTCCAGCCGGTTTGCGCATATCACGCTGCCCGCGCCTCCGGCTCCGCGTCCGGGTACCTGATACGCGCGTGGAACAGTGCGGTGAGCGATTTTGCCAGCGCCTCCTCGACCACGTGCAGCTCCGTCAGCGTCAAGTCGCTTTCCTCGAACTGGCCATCCAGGAGCCGCTTCATCAACAGATCATGGACCAGCTTGCTCAGGCTGCCCGGCGTCGGATTCGCCAAGGATCGGCTCGTGCTCTCGACGGCGTCGGCCAGCATCACGATGCCCAACTCGCGCGAGTGCGGCTTCGGGCCGGGATAGCGGAAGCACGCTTCGAGGTCGGCGTTCCCCTGGCCGTTGGATTCGTGCATGCGCATCGCCTCGCGGTAGAAATACTCGACCAGCGTCGTGCCGTGATGTGAGGCGATGAAGTCGACGATCGGCTTCGGCAGGTGATATTGCTGAGCGAGCGCCATGCCGTCCTTGACGTGGCCAATGATGATGAGCGTGCTGAGGGCAGGTTCGAGTGAATCGTGGCGGTTTTCGCCCGACTGATTCTCGATGAAGTAGTGCGGCTTCATCATCTTGCCGATGTCGTGGAAATAGCTGCCGACGCGCACCAGAAGCGGATTGGCGCCGATCGCCTCGGCCGACGCTTCGGCGAGAGTCGCGACCGTCATGCTGTGCGTGTAGGTTCCCGGCGCTCGGCGCACCAGCTCCTGCAAGAGCGGATGCGAGCCATCGGCGAGTTCGAGCAAGCTGATGTCGGTGATGAAGCCGAAGCAGCGTTCGACCACCGGCAACAAACCCGTCAGCAAGAAGCCGGCGAGCGCGGCCCAGACGAAACAGCGAAACGCATCGGTCAGCATCAGCGTCCACGTTTGCCCGGTCAGCATCCCGGTCGCTATCGTGGTGACGAAGCAAGCCAGCCCCGCGGCCGAGGCGACCTGCACGATCTGAGTGCGCGTGCGCACGTGCCGCAGCGACAGGATCGCCGTCGCCATGCCCCCCATGTGGATCAGCACTTGATCGACGCTGCCGCCGAGCACCACGGTGATGGCCAGCTCCAGGGCAAACGTCATCATCAGCGCGAACTGCGGATTGTACGCCAACGTCAGCACCATCGCGGTGAATGTCATCGGCAACAACAACGCGTTCCACGGCGGCGGACTCAGCAGGGTGCCGAGCGCCAGCGTCGCCAAGATCAATACGCACACGCCGGCAATCGTCGGCAGGCTCTGCGCCAAACCGGTCTGGAAACGGGCCACGTACATCACCATCAACGCGGTCAACAGGCTCAGGATGACGAACAGCGACGCGCCGCGCGACCAGTGGTCTCCTGGCGTCAGGCCGTCGACATAGGCTTGGTGCTCTTCACGCAGCAGATCACGCTGCCGTTCGATGATCGGCTCGCCGCGCGGCACTAGCATCATGCCGCGCGGATAGCGCTCGAAGACCGGCCGGTCGGAATGGGCCGCCTTCTCGTTAACGACATCGCGATTCTCGTCGTTGCGCTCGCGTTCCTGATTAATCAGCTCGACGTGGTTGACGACCGTGAAATCAACGCGGGCGCGCAGATCGTGGCTGTAGACTTCGCCGACGCGATAGCGCAACGGCACGCCCCACCAGATCGCGAACGCCGTCACCGCCAGCGTCGTCAGCCAGACGACCGTCAGCCGCACCAACGTGTCGCGATGCGCCACCTGTTTGAGCAGTGGCTCTTCGTGGCGTGACGAGCGCGTCCGGCCATTCCATTGCAGCAGACGCGGCAGTTTTTTTAGGGGTCCGAACATGGCCGATGGTGTTTTTCCTCCCCTCTTCGTTTAGCGTTCGCACGGCGTCATGCGAAGGCCAAACGAAGAGAGAAGAACTACTCCTCGCTCTTCTTGCGTCGAGGCTTGTCGTCCTCGTACGCCTTGACGATCCTTTGAACCAACGGGTGCCGGACGATGTCGTGTTCGGTCAGGTAGATGATGGCGATGCGGTCGATGTTTTCGAGCCGTTGGATCGCGTCGATGAGGCCGCTGCGCTGGTTGCGTTCCAGGTCGATCTGGGTGATGTCGCCGGTGACGATGATCTTGGAACCGTTGCCCATGCGGGTCAGGAACATCTTCATCTGCGGGATGGTCGTGTTTTGGCCTTCGTCGAGGATGATGGCGGATTGATTGAGGGTGCGGCCGCGCATGAAGGCGAGCGGGGCGACCTCGATGATATCGCTGCCCATGTAGCGATGGATCTGATCGGGCTCCATCATGTCGTTGAGTCCGTCGAAGAGTGGCCGCAGGTACGGGTTGATCTTGGCGGCCATGTCGCCGGGGAGGAAGCCGAGCTTTTCGCCGGCTTCGACGGCGGGGCGGACGAGGACGATGCGTTTGACGGCGCCCTGGCGGAGCATGTTGACGGCCATGCCGACCGCCAGATACGTCTTGCCGGTGCCGGCCGGGCCGATCGCGAAGACGAGTTCGTTGTCCTTCATGGCCTGGACGTAGCGGGCCTGGCCATCGGTGCGCGGACGCACGGAGCGATTGTTCGTCAGCGAGGCGACCGGCGCCTGAATGGCGGGGGCGTCCTCGCCTTTTTGGGCATGGGCCAAAACGGTACGGACGCTTTCCGAAGTCAGACCGTGACCGCGCTGTAGCGTTTGGCGAAGCTGCTGGAACACGCGCTCCGCCTGCGCGACGAGAATGGGTTCGCCGTCGATCTGAATGGTATCGCCGCGCGCGATGATGCGCACGCCGAGCGCATCGCGGATCAGACGGAGGAACTGATCGCGATTGCCGAACAGTTGGACGGCTTCATCGCGATCGTTGAGAGTCAGAATCAGGGTGGTGTCGTTCATGGACGTTGTCAAGTTTGCCGCTTGCGGTATAGCGCCCGCATGGCGCCATGCGAGCGCTATACCGCAAGCGGCAAGAGGTAGAACCAAAGGTACGCCACCGGCGCCGCGAAAATAATCGCATCGACGACATCGAGCACGCCGCCGAAGCCAGGGACGACGGTCGATGCGTCCTTCGTCAGGCAATCGCGCTTGATCAGCGATTCGGCCAGGTCGCCCAACATGCCGGCGCTGCCGACCGTCACGCCGAAGCCGACCTGCCAGTACCAGGCGTGCAACACGGACACCGGCGCGAGGCGATCGATCGCGATGGCCGCCAACACTCCGCCGATCACGCCGCCGATGGCCCCTTCCCACGTCTTCTTCGGGCTCAAGACCGGCGTCATCTTGTGCTTGCCGAACAGCCGGCCGAACGCGTAGGCCCCGGTATCACAACATTTCGGCACAAAGACCGCAAGAGCGAGCCGCACGCTGTTGGCCTGGTGATCGTCGGTGAGCCAGCGAATCTGGGCGAAAAAGCAAGGCAGGAAGCCGAGGTAGCCGACGACCAACCAGGTAAGCGCGATCCGCTCTACCGATCGGCCCGGCCCGAAAAAGCCGGCCATCTCATATAGGAAGGCGAGCAGCAGGAATCCAGCCAGGATTCCAATCAGGATCGTCCAGAAGTGCGCATGGGAGGCTGGGTAATTTACCAACCAGTTGGCAAGCACAAAGACCAGGACGCCAAGATAACAGAGGGCTTGTTGCGGGCTTCGGTTCGGACCTAAAACCCGGATAAATTCAGAACACGCGGCGACGGTCAGGCTGAACTGAAAAAGGAACAGGAATGGAAACCAGCCGCGCGTGTGCTGATCCGCGACTACCATACCGACGGTGAGCGCGATCAGGACGGCCCCCATCCACAGTCGCGTTTTGAGCATGTTATTACATCATGTTAAGCCCGCGGGTGAGGTATTCCCGAACCCGCGCGGGCTCGGAGTACCTCACCCGCGGGCTTGTTGTTATTTCAACCCGCCAAATCGCCGCTCGCGCCGGGCGAAATCGTGCAGCGCTTGCCGCAGGGTCGCTTCATCGAAATCGGGCCAGCACTTGTCGGTCACCCACAATTCCGCGTACGATATTTGCCAAAGCAGAAAGTTGCTGATGCGCATCTCGCCGGCGGTGCGAATCAGCAGGTCAGGTTCCGGCATGCCCGCGGTATATAGGGCGCTTTCGATCGTATCTTCATCGATATCGGCAGGAGGCAGGATATCGGCGCGCGCCTGCTGGGCCAGGGTTCGCACCGCATCGACGAGTTCCGTGCGGCCGCTGTAGTTGATCGCCAAGCACAAGGTCATGCCGCTATTCTCGGCGCTGACGCGGATGTTCTCGTCCATCTCCGCTTGCACATAGTCGGGCAACCCGTCGCGCCGGCCGATGACGGTGAAGCGGATGTTCTCCTTCATGATCTCTTCGCGTTCCTTGATGAGGTACTCCTTGAGCAGGCCCATCAGGAAGTCGATCTCGGCTGGCGGCCGTTTCCAGTTCTCGGTGCTGAAGCAATAAAGCGTGAGCTGTTCGATGCCGAGCCGGCAGCATTCTTCGATGGTGCGGCGCACGCTGCCGACGCCTGCGAGATGCCCCTGGATGCGCTGCTTGCCGCGTTCTTGGGCCCAGCGGCCGTTGCCGTCCATGATGACGGCGATATGGCGCGGCAACTTGGCAGGGTCGAGGCCCGCGTCCTTCAAGCGATGTAGGGTTTCTTGGTTCAAGGTAAATCATCAAGCCCGCAGGCGAGCGCAGCGAGCCTGCGTGGGTGTCGCGTCTATGAGCCGCGCAGGCTCGCTGCGCTCGCCTGCGGGCTTGGTAGTCACTTCATGAATATCGTCTGCGCGCGATCGGGCCCGACCGACACGATGCTCACCGGTAATTGTACCAGCGCCGCGATCCGCTCAACATACCGCCGCGCGTTTGCAGGCAGATCGCCCGGCTTGCGCACTGACGAAATATCGACCTTCCAGCCCGGCAGCGTCTCATAGATCGGCTGGCAGCGCTCCAGCAAGAACGCATCGCCGGGGAAATCGCTGACACGCGCGCCGTCGAGTTCATAGGCGACGCAAATCTTGAGCTCATCGACGGCGCTGAGCACGTCGAGCAGCATGATCGTGACTTCATCGATGCCGCCGAGCGTGGCGGAGTAACGCACGGCGACGAGATCGAGCCAGCCGCAGCGCCGCGGCCTGCCGGTGACGGTGCCGTACTCGCGGCCGATCTTCCGGATGGTTTCACCGATGCCGGTCGGACCGTCGTCGAGTTCGGTGGGGAACGGCCCGCGGCCGACGCGCGAGGTGTACGCCTTGATGACGCCGATCGAGCGCGTCAGATGTTTCGCGGGAACGCCGGAGCCGCTCCAGATGCCCGCCGCCGAGCTGTTGGAACTCGTGACGTAGGGATAGCTGCCGTGATCGACGTCGAGCAGGCTCCCCTGAGCGCCCTCGAAGAGCAAGCGCTTACCGTCCTTGACGGCTTGATTGAGCAAACGCACCGTGTCCCGGATGTGCGGCTCCAGCTGGTTCGCGTAGTCGAGATACTCGTCGCACAGGGCGTCGGCGTCAAACCGTTTCGCGCTCGCCGACAGAGCCTGAAGCAAGACGTTCTTGCGCGGCACAACGGCTCGCAGCCGTTCGCGCAGTTGCTCCGGGTGGAGGAGTTCGCCGACGCGGATGCCGTTGACGCGCGAGAGCTTGTCCTGATAGCACGGCCCGATGCCGCGGCCGGTGGTGCCGATTGCTTGGCCGGAGAGGTGCAGTTCTTCCTCGGCGTGGTAGGGAAAGATCAGATGGGCGTGATCGCTGAGGACGAGATTCGGACCGACGGAAATGCCGGCGTCGCGCAGGTTCTTGACTTCTTCGAGGAAGCGCACGGGATTGACGACGAGCCCGTTGCCGATGACGGCCGTCATGTGGGCACTGAGGATGCCGGTGGGAAGCAAGGAGAGCTTGTAGGTCTTGCCGTCCTTGACGATGGTGTGCCCTGCATTGGCGCCGCCGTTGTAGCGAACGACGAGCTGATGGTCGGCGGTCAAGAGATCGACGATCTTGCCCTTGGCCTCGTCGCCCCATTGCAGGCCGACGACACAGGTGCAGGCCATGCGAAACCTCTTGCGAACGTGGAATGGTTTCCCAAACGCTAAGTATAAGCAGAAGGGGAGAGGGGGAGAAGAGGTGGCGTGCAACGAATTCTTGGCGACGAACCCGTTGGCGACCGATGGGTTACGCCGATTCGTTTCACACACACACACCTCTGCACCGAATTCGCCGCTTGTGACGGATGGAAAAATTCAACCGACCTTGCAATTTCCTGAATCACCTGCGCCAAGTCGGCGGCGCAAACTCCAAGATCGGTGAACGCACCTGGAGGAGCAAAAGGAGAAGGCGTTGGAACATTTGAGTTTGTCCGTCCTTTCTTGTATGATGCCAGTGATTACCTTCCGGGAGACTTCCGCCATGTGTCGTGCTGCGCTCTTCACGCTCGCTGCCTGCTTATCATTTGGCATGGCTTCTGCTAACGCCGCCGTTCAGGAGAAGAAAAAAGACCCGCTAGATGAGCCGATTCTCGGTAAGACCGTCGGGGAATGGATCAAGATCCTGCGCACGCACGAGGATGTCAAGTATCGCCGCGTCGCCCTGCTCGCTCTGGAAGGGAGCAACACTGCGGGGACTACCGGACTGCCGGCGCTCTTGAATGCGATCGAGAAGGACAAGGAGACGGTGGTGCGTCAGGAAGCAGTGGCGCTGCTGGGCCGGCTCGACCCGACGAAGTCGCGCGGCGCCACCAAGGCGCTGGTTGAAGCGCTGCAAACCGACAAGGCGGGGGAGGTCCGCGAGGCGGCGGCGGCGGCGCTGGGAACCAGCCTGTTCCTCAAGGATGCGGAGAATTACGTCAGCACGCTTGCCGAAGCCTTGAAGGACCCACACACCGGCACGCGCATTGCCGCCGTCGGAACGTTGCGCAACCTGGAAGAGAACGCCAGGGCCGCGTTTCCCGCCCTCTTCGACGCCGCCGCCAACGCCAAGGAGAATGCACAAGTGCGGGCGGCGGCCGTTCACATCGTGAGCCGATACGCCAAGAACGATCCGAAGACCGTGCCGCTCTTGCTCGACTTGCTGAAGAGCGCCGACACCCCGGCCGCTCTGCGTGAAGCAGCCGCCGACGGCCTGGGACGCTCTGGCACCGATGCGGCCGACGTCGTCGCCGCGCTGTGCGGGACACTGGCCGACAAGAACCTGGAGTTGCGCAAGGCGTCCGCCGTCGCTCTCGGCAAGCTCGGTGTCAAGGCGAAAGCAGGCTGGCCGACCATCAAGGAACGTGTCGGCTACAAACTCGACAAGGGAGAAGCCCGGCCCATCGAAGCCGACAGTAGCATCCGCAATCACCTGATCCGCTTGACCGGCATCCTGGCCAAGAACAGCGACGAGGCCGTGAAGGCGTTGACCGAGTCGGCCGTCCACGATACGTCCACCGAGAACCGCATCGCTGCCATCCAGGAGCTGGGCGAGCTGCCGAGTCTGCCCGTGGACACGCGCAAGGTCCTCGATTCGATCGCGATCAACGATGCGCGGGCCGCAATCCGCGAGGCGGCGCTGAAGGCGCTCAAGCAGTAGCGTTTGCCGCTAACGGCGTAGCGCTCGCGCGGCACACACAGAAATGAAAGCCCCGACCAGCGAGCGCTATGCCGTAAGGGGCAAACGGTGTGTTCATGCGTACATTTTACGCGATTCTTTCGAGATTTTTGTTCACATTCCCCAGCGCACTCGTCATAATGTCGCTGGTTGTTCTGTCACACCAAGGAGACTGAAGCCATGATGCGCCGAAGCTTGGTCCTTGCGATTCTCGGCATTCTTACCTTCGCCATCGTGCCCGCCTGGGGACAGGCATACAACAAGGAAGCAGTCCAGGCGCTCAGCAAGCGCATCGACGCCCATCTGGCCAAGACCTGGAAGAAAGCCGGCGTCACTCCCGCGCCTAAAGCTGAGGACCACGTCTTCTTCCGCCGGCTCAACCTCGATCTCATCGGCCGCATCCCCGATTTGATTCCGATAACCGATTTCGTCGACGACGATGCCCCCGACAAACGCTGGATGTGGGTCGATCGGCTGCTCGATGGCAAGAATGCCGAATTCTACCTCGGCGGCAGAAGTTATTCGCAGGCGCATTCCGAACATTTCGCCAACGTCTGGCGCGCGATCATGCTCGGCTATCAGACCAACCAGCAGTTCCAGTACTTGCAGCCGCAATTCGAAGTCTGGGTGCGCGAGCGGGTCGAAAAGAACCTCGGCATCGACAAGATGGTCAACCAGCTGCTGACAAGCCAGCAAGGCAACCCGAACATGGGTTTCAATGGCAATTACGGCGTCGGGAGCCCGCAGCTGTTTTTCCTCGCCAATGAAAACAAGGCCGAGAACCTCGCCGGGGCCACCTCGCGCGTCTTTCTCGGCGTGAAGATCGAGTGTGCCCAGTGCCATGCCCATCCGTTCGCGAAGTGGTCGAAGGACCAGTTCTGGGAATTCGCCGCGTTCTACTCGCAGCAGCCGCAGAACATCCGCCAGCCGGGCCTCCAGCCGAAGCAGCCGGCGCCGAACTTCCAGCCGGGGCGTGAAATCCTCATTCCGGGGACCGACAAGGTTGTAAAGGCGAAATACCTCAACGGCCAGGAGCCGAAATGGGACGTGCTCAACAATTCGCGCAAGACGCTGGCCGACTGGGTCACGGCGCCCGAGAACCCGTACTTTGCCAAGGCGATGGCCGATCACATCTGGTCGCACCTGATGGGAGTCAGCATCCTCGAGCCGATCATGGAGCCGAGCGACGACGCGCCGATCACGCATCCCGACCTGCTGAACGACCTGGCCAAGGCGCTGATCGACAACAACTTCGACGCCAAGTTCCTGGTCCGGGCCATCGTCCACACCGACGCCTATCAGCGCTCCAGCGGCGGCGATAAGTTGTCCGAGAAGGAAGAGTACAATCTGTTCATCCGCATGCCGATCCGCTCCCTGTCGCCGGAGCAAATCTTCGACAGCGTGGCGATGGCGACCCGCTACGAAGACCAGCGGCCGGCGATGGACCCGCGCTTCGGCAATCCGAACCAGGTGCAAACGCCGCGGGCCCAGTTCATGCTCAAGTACACCAACCAGGATCGCCGCCATGAACCGCAGACTTCGATCCCGCAGGCCCTCTTCTTGATGAACGGCACGTTCATGGCCGAACAAACCAAGCTGGAAAACAAAACCACACACAAGGACCTGGCGGCCCAGCAGCCGTACAAGCTGACCTTCGACGGCGCCGGCGGCGCCGCCGGAGGCGCCCTGACCGACATTGGCGCCTGGCGCGGCGATCACACGCGCCGCATCAAGTCGCTGTACATGATCGTGCTGTCCCGGCCGCCGCGCCAGGACGAATACGATCGGCTTGTGCCTTACGTCGAGCGCGGCGGCGCCACCGGCAACCGCGGCGACGCCCTCTCCGACATCTACTGGGCGCTCTTGAACAGTTCGGAATTCCTGCTCAACCATTGAGTTCTGCAAGCCCAGGGGTGAGGTAATCCGAACCCCTGGGCTTGCAATCCCTTCATTCGTGCTCATGCACGAACATGCCGTGCTCCATGCCGAACACTTGCCGCAGGATCTCCGGCGTGATCTCGTGCGGCGTTCCCTGGCAGTGAACGAGGCCGTCCTTCAAGCACATCACGCGCTGCACGTGTTTGCCGACCATCGACAGATCGTGCGAGACGAGCAAGATCGTGGTGCCGTGCTCGCGATTGAGCCGGCCGATGACGTCGTAGAACTGCTCCTGCCCCTTCACGTCGATTCCTGCGGCCGGCTCGTCCAGCAACAACAACTCCGGCTCCGGCTGCATGGCCAGCGCCAGCAGCACACGCTGCAATTCGCCGCCGGAAATTTTTTCGAGCGGCCGATCGAGGATCGCTTCGCCGGCGCCGACCTCGCGCAGCATCGCAGACATCTGGGCAGTCAAGCCAGCGCGAAAGCCGAGGAAGATCGGCCGGCGCTGCAAGGAGATGCCGAGCAAATCGCGGACGGTGAGCGGCAGGTTCGATTCGACACGCAGCTTCTGCGGGACATAGCCGACGTGGCGCGGATTGGGTTTGCTGTGATCGTGACCGCAGTGGAAGCGGATGTCGCCGGTATAAAAGATTTCCTTGAGCAGGGCGCGCAGCAGCGTGGTCTTGCCTGAGCCGTTGGTGCCGACCAGGGCAGTGATCTGATTGCGCGTCAATTCCGCCGACAGGCCGCGCAGGATTTCGTTGCCGCCGAGTTCGACGCGCAGATTCGTCATGGAGACCAGCGCCGGATTCATGGCAACGCCTTGGCAAGAGTATCGATGTTTTCGCGCATCGTCTTCAGATAATGCCCCGGATCTGGATTGAACTTCTGCCCGTTGGCAACGTCCGCGGTCTCCAGCGGATCGAGCGTGATGATCTCCACGCGAATCCCCTCCCGCTTCAAACTGTCGGCAAGCGCCTCGGCCGGCGCCCCCGAATACTGCCGCTCGATAGCGATGACGCGCGGCCCATCCGTCGCCCGGCAATGCTTGATCAACTCGGCCAAAGTCTTGGCGTCCGGATCGACGCCGGGCTGCAGCTGGATCGAGGCCACGATCTCCACGCCGAACGCTTTCGCGAAATAGCCGAACGCCTCGTGCATGGTGATGATCTTCTTGTTTTTCTTGCCCTTGAGCGCGGCTGTCCCGTGAGCCTGGAGGTCCTTGAGATCGTCGATGTACTTGGCGGAGCGCCTTTGATAGCCGTCGGCGCGGGCGGGGTCGAGGTCGGCTAACTTGGCGGCGACGAGCTTCGTCATCTCGATCGCCTGCGGCGGCCCGAGCCATAGGTGCGGGTCGTGGTCGCCGTGCTTGTGCTTTTGGCCGTCAGGGAGCAAGTGCCACTTGCCGTCCCCTTTCAGCAGCAGTTTGGGCTGCTCGTGCCGCAAGGTCTCGCCGATGTTGAGCGTGACCAGCTTTGGATTCATGTGATTGTGTAGCATCTTGTCCACGAAATCCTCGTCGAGCGACAGGCCGTTGTAGAGCAGAAGATCGGCCTTGTTCACCATGAACAAATCGGTGGGCGCCCCCTGATAGCCATGCGGGCCGGAGGTGGTCAACATGCACAGGACATAGACATCGTCGCCGCCGACCGCGTGGGTGATGGAATAGAGCGGCGGGAAGGTGACCAGAACCTTCTTCTGGCCCGGTTTGGCATCCGTCCAGAAATTCGGGGCAAGAGTGCAGCCGTTTAAGCCAATGAATATCGGAAAGCACAACAGGATAAGGAGATAGGAGCGTCGCACTGGTACGACTCCAAAGGAAATACAAAGTTATACCAGGCGTCATTCTAATAGCCTTGCTCGAGGTCTACAAGCCCTTCTTGCAATTTTCCCTCCTGAAAGGCGCGCAGGTTGCGCATGAACCTCTGCGCCGGCAGCCCTGAGTTGTTGAGCGTCTCGCCGCTGAAATGCGGGCTGACGAGCACGTTCGGCATCGTCCAGAACGGGTGCTCCGCCGCCAACGGTTCCACGGCGAACACGTCGAGCCCGGCGCCCCCAAGTGCACCAGTACGCAAAACTTGGATCAAGGCTTTTTCTTGCACGACGGGGCCGCGCGAGACGTTGACGAGAATCGCCCGCGGCTTCAGCGCTTGCAACACGTCGAGACCGACCATGCCGTCCGTGTACGACGTCAGCGGCGCAGCGATGGCGACGTGATCAGCCTCCGCGAACATGGCGCGCAGTTCCGTACTCGGATAGAGCCGATCGACATGTGGGCACGGCTTGCTCGTGCGCCGGCAGCCGACGACGCGCATGCCGAACGCCTTGGCGAGGCGGGCGATGTTGCTGCCGATATTGCCCAGGCCGACGATGGCGAGCGTGTTGCCGTGCAGATCGCGCATCGTGTTGGCGACGGTGCGGTCCCAGGCCTTGCGCGCCTGATTGCGCTGCACGATCTGCAAATTGCGATTGAGGATCAGCAGCAGCGCCAGCGCGTGCTCGGCAATGGTCGGCCCGTACAGCCCGGCCAGGTTCGTCACTTGAATTTGCTGCGCCGTCGCGATCGGACACAGCGCCGCCGGCACTCCCGCCGACGCAAGCTGAATCCAGCGCAGCTTCGCCGCCGCCGGCAAACGCGCCAGGTCGGGCAAACCATAGGCGATGTCCGCACGAGCCAGCGCGTCGGGCGTCTGCGCAGCGACGAACTCGATATGTGGAAACTCACGCTGCCAGCGCGCCAGTTCGCCGTCGGGCAACCAATGGCAGACGATCACCGTCGCATTCGCCATGAGGGTTCTCGATTTCGTCCAAACGAGCCGCGACCGTCAGGGAGCGGACATCCGGATTGCCGCACCGCTCTCTGACGGTCGCGGCTCGTTGCGTTCAACGCGGGAGTTGCACCTTCAACCGCTCCGCCAGGGCCGTCAGTTGTTTCCATGTGCCATCATCGAGCGGGATGCCAGCCTGCCGCCGGGCGGCACAGGAGCGGCGTTCCGGCTCGCCCGGCACCAGGATTTCGGACGCGCCTTCAGCTTTCGGACACGTCTTGACATTATTCGCCAGGCCGCTCACCTCGCGCAGAAAGTGCTCCGCGCCGGTGAACTGGGCAATGTCGAGCACCAGGAAGAACACGGCATTGCCCGACAGATTCGGCGCCCCCGGCGTGCTACACGGCGCTCCGGAGAAGCCGCCGACCAACATGTCGAGCACGAGTCCGATACCGAAACCCTTGTACGCCTGCGATCCGCCCAATGGAAGGATTGATCCACGCGGCTCTTTGTAGAGAACGCCCGGATCGGTGGTCGGCTTGCCGTCGGGGTCGAGCAGCCAGCCTGCGGGGGCTTGCTGCCCCTTGTTGAAGGCGACGCGGACCTTCCCCTCGGCAACGACGCTGGTGCCGATATCGAGGACAACCGGATCGCCGTCAGTCGGGATGCCGACGCAGAGCGGATTGGTGCCGATGCGCGGCTCCTTGCCACCGGGAGGCGCAACGCCGCGGCCGAAACCGTGGTTGTTGACGGTTGCGAGAAACGCCATCTTGCGCGCCGCGGCGGCTTCCGCGTATTCGCCGAGCCGGCCGATGTGCCCGCAATTCTTGAGCGTCCCCGCCGCCAACCCGAGCGCCTCGGCCCGCGGCACAAGCCGATCGATCAAGCGATGGGCCTGCACCATGCCAAGGCCCCAACCACCGTCCACGACCAGCACCGCTGCGGTCTGCTTGACGATGTTGAACGGCGCCCCCGGCTTGAGGCGTCCATCCTTGATCGCGTCGGCATACTGAAGAACGCGGATCATGCCGTGCGAATCGTGCCCGCACAGGTTGGCGAGCACCAGGCTCTGCGCGACGCGCGACGCCTCGTCGCCGGGAACACCAGCGGCGCGAAAGAGCGATTCGGCGAAAGCGGTCAGTTGCTCGGCGTTGAAGGTTGGCACAGCGGTATCCTTCTGTAGTCCGTGATCAGTTGCCAGTGGTCCACAATATGTGGACAATGACACAAGACCATGGATGGTATTCTACAAATGGCTAGCAACTGACCACTGGAGCACAACCGTGCCGTTTCAATTCAGCTGGGAACAACGCGACAACCCGTTCGGCATCGATGGCCGCATCGCCGTCCTCGCCGATGGCAAGAATCGCCTGGAAATCTGGCCGTCCTTAGGCTTCAACGCCCTTCGCTGGCAAGTCGGCGCGCAAGAGCTCCTGCACTGCCCGAAGTCCTTCTTTGAGGAAAATCGCCCGTCGCGCGGCGGCTTTCCGATCCTCTTTCCGTTCGCCAATCGCATTCGCGATGGCCGTTATATCTGGGAAGGCAAGACTTACACACTGCCGACCAACGACTCGACCAGGAAGAACGCGATCCACGGCTTCGTCTACACGCGCCCCTGGCGCATCTTCGATCAAGGCGCAAGCGCCGGCTCCGCGTGGATCACCGCCGAGTTTCACGGCTCCGTCGATGCCCCCGAAACGCTCGCGCTCTGGCCCGCCGACTATCGCATACGCATGACCTATCACCTGTTCGATCACGTCCTGCGCGTCGAGGCTGACGTGGACAATCCCGATTCGAAGCCCCTCCCCTTCGGCCTCGGCTACCATCCTTATTTCGGCATCGCGCCGTTCGGCGGTCCGCAAGCGTTCATCACGGTTGCCGCCAGCAAACGCTGGGAGCTGATCGACAGCCTGCCGAGCGGTAAGATCGTCGATCTCGATGAGCCGCGCGACTTGCGGCACGGCCAAGCCTATGCCGACTTGCAGCTCGATGATGTGGTGACGAATCTCTACACGATCACGTACGATCAGAACGACAACCTGGGCATGACGGGCGTCGTGCAACATCCGGCGGGCAAAGGAATGCTGACCCTGTGGACGTCGGAGGACTTCCGCGAACTGGTGCTGTTCACGCCGGCACACCGCGAGGCGATCTGCCTCGAGCCATACACGTCCACGACCGACGCGATCAACCTGTCGCAGCGAGGCATCGACGCCGGCTTGAAGATATTGAAGCCTGGCGAGCACTGGCAGGGGATCGTCGAGATGCACCTGGCGTACTGAGTAAGACTGGAGTAAGCCGATTAAGAGATCGAAGAAGAAGACCAAATCGTTTGCCGAGCTGATTCAAAGCGTGGCAAGCAAGCTGCGTGCGCCGCTTGGCTTGGTGCTGGGATCGCCGGGTGAGGTGGCGGAGTTGGCGCCAGTCGTTGCTGGCGGTGAAATCACTTGCTTTCAGATGGACTTGTTTCAGGCGGCCCGGCTAGCGGACCTGCTGGTCAAACACACTCCGCCGGTCAAGTTGGCGACCGGAGCCGATCTCTGGGACCTGGCGCCGACCTTCGAAACGCTGATCTTTCCGGTCCCCATCGGCGGCGAGCGGGCGCTCAAGCTCGACATGATCGAGCAAGCGTATCACACGCTGAAGCCGCACGGCACGCTGATCGTGCTATCTCCTTACGAGAAGGACGACTTCTTTCCGGCAGCGCTCAAGAAAGTGTTCGGCCGCGTACACACGCCGTTGGCCGGCGACAACAAGGTGTTCTGGTGCCAGCGCGAAGGCGAGCGGCCACGGCGCCGGCATGAGATCAGCTATCACGTACGCGTCGATGAGACCACGTCATACGCCTTCGTCTCGCGCCCCGGTGTGTTCGGCTACGGCTTCTTCGACGAAGGCGGCCGGGCCTTGACCGAGGTGATGGAGCTGCACGAAGGCCAGCGCGTGCTCGATCTCGGCTGCGGCGCCGGCACCAACGGCATCCTCGCCGCACGTCAGGTCGGACCGACCGGTTTCGTCGCGTTTGCCGACAGCAACCTGCGCGCCATCGCTCTGACGGAGTTGAATGCCAAGGCCATCGGTCTGAGCAGCTACGAGACGCGGGCGACCCACACGCCGACCGAATGGCCCGACGCCTCCTTCGACGTCGTGCTCGCCAATCCACCCTACTACGCCCACGGCTCGATCGTGCGCCTCTTTATCGAGCGCGGCAAGAAGCTGCTGCGGCCCGGCGGCGTCCTGTACCTGGTGACGAAGCAGGTCGATGATGCCTGGGCGATCGTCCAGGAGCATTTTCCGGAGCCGGAGCTGTTCGAGAATCGCGGCTACGTGATCTTTCGCATGTCCGTGCCGCTTGCGGCTTAGCGCTCGCGTGGCGTCATGTGCGCTAAACCGCAAGCGGCAATCAAGGAACTTCTCATGCCATCCGCTGACGACCTAATCCGCCATCTCGGCCTCATGCCGCACCCGAAAGAAGGCGGCTTCTTTCGCGAGACCTACCGCGCCGCCGAGTCGCATATTTCCCTGCCGGGACGTTATCAGGGACCTCGCTCGGCGAGCACCGCGATCTATTATCTCCTGACGCCGAACACCTATTCGGCCCTGCATCGCTTGCAGACCGACGAGATTTTCCACTTCTATCTCGGCGATCCGATACGCATGTTGCAGCTCGATCCCGACGGCACGGGCCGCACCATCGTCCTCGGCCCCGATGTGTTGGCAGGCCAGCAGCTTCAAACCGTGGTGCCGCGCGGCATCTGGCAGGGAAGCTGCCTCGAGGCCGGCGGCGCATTCGCCCTGCTGGGCTGCACGGTCGCGCCGGGCTTCGAGTATGCCGACTATGAATCGGGCGATCGGAACACACTGCTCGCGCAGTATCCCGCGTTTGCCGAATTGATTCAGCGATTGACGCCCTCATAGAATAATCGGGATCATGGACTACCTATACACAGGATGGAGCAATTCATGTCGCACGGACCCGAACATCACATGGAGCACGCCGAGCACGCCGTCCACGCCGCGGGCGATGATTTCAACCGGCAGGTGACGATGTCGATCGCCATTGTCGCCGCCGTCCTGGCGTGCGTGACCATGCTTGGCCATCGCGCCCACAACGAGACGCTGATCCTTCAAGGCGAGGCCCTCCGTCTCCAGGGCGAGGCGCTGCAAATGCAATCAAACGCCACCCGTGAAAGCGCCAACGCCGGCAAACAGTGGCAGTACTACGGCACCAAGAACCTGTTCTCCCTGGAGTCGGAAATCACGCTCGACCAGATGCAAGTTCTCGCCTTGAACACGGAAAATCCGGAGGCCGTGAAGAAGGTCCGCGCGAAGTACCAGGCCAATGTGGACAAGTATAAGAACCGACTGCCGGAGGAGTTGGCCAAAGGGAACGCCATCGAGAAAAAGGCCGACGAGTACATCGAGAAATCGAAGGAAAAGATCGACGAATACCAGGAGAAAATGAAGGAAAGCCACCTCATCCACGCCAAGGCCAACCGCTTCGACATCGGCGAACTTGGCTTGCAGTTCGGCGTCGTCCTCTGTTCGCTGGCAATCCTAACGAAGGGCCGCGGGTTCTGGTTCGCGGGCATCGCCAGCTCCGCCGTCGGCGCCGCCTTCGCCATGACCGGCCAGTTCGGGCTGTTCATGGGGCATTAGCAGTCGAAACACCTTCACCAGCGGCAGCGGCACGATCCCCGGCCGCGCTTTTGCCGCCGGGAAGATGCCTTCGCAGGTCGTTTGCAGTTCGTCCACCGCGTAGAACGCGCCGGGGTGGTGCGTCTCGATCAACGCCACGATCTCCGGCAACTGCTTGCGTTTCACCACGGTCATGACGATCCGCACCTTGCCGGTCGCTCCTTCACCATCGACGCTGGTGACGCCGAAGTCGGCGGCGCGCAGTCCGTCGATGAGGGCGGCCGCATCGCGATGGGTGATGATGCGCACGCTGACGGCGCCGAGCGCCAGTTTCTTCTCGATGATGATGCCGAGATAGCTGCCGAGCGTGAAGCCGAGCGCGAAGGCGATGAAACAGGACCAGTCGCTCAGGTTCTGCATGACCTGGCACATAGCCAGCAGCCAAATGAACACCTCGAAGAACCCCAGCAACGGTGCGATGATCTTTTGGCCGCGCGCGATGAAGATGATGCGCAAGGTCCCAAACGTGACGACGCAAACCTCGGCGATGAAAATGAGCAACGGAAATGCAAATAACGACAAATCCACGGCGCTTGGCCTCCTTGCCTAGCTTTACAAATATTCTTGAGTGGCGGGGAATTTAGCCTTGAATGGCGCGTCTGTCAACAGGAAGTCAGCGGGCGGGTGTACCTTTCGATTTTGGCATCAGCGCACTTGCAGTTTGCCAACCAGCAACGAGCAAGTGAGTTGGCAAACTGGATCCCTTCCCCAACTCTAACAGAATCAGTCACTTGCGGGGTGGGTGTTTGCAGTTTGCCAACTGGCGTGGGGGGTATCTCAACCGACCTTGACTTCGCTGACGACGACTCATGCCAAATTCGAAAGGCACAACCGAGCGTCGAGCCGTAACTTCGACGCTCGCCAAGCAAGTCGGCTCAAATCTGCTTGCGCACATACTCGCCGGCGTCCTTGATCTGTTTCGGATCGTGATGGGCCCAGTCGATGAAATCGTCCAGGCATGGCTGGCAGCAGAATTCGTAGCGTTGGCCGTTGACGATCCAGGCGCATTCCGCATTGGCCTTTTTATCCGTGACCGGGCAAACCTTGTCGCCGGGGTTCAGGTCTTTGCGGTGGGCAAACTTCTTGCCCTTGAACTTCTCCGCCGGCGTCATGTTGCCGTTCGCCTTGATGTCGGCGACGGTGTAGATGCCGCCGGGAGTGAGGTAGAGATTTGCCGTCTTCTTCGGCGCTTTGTACTCGACGTCACCGGAGTAGGGCTTGTCATCTACCTTGCCGCTGATGTTCACCTTCATGCCGTCAGGCTTGGCGAAGGCGTCGTTGGTGGCGGAAAAGGCAATGCCCTTGTCGCCGCTTTCCTTCGGATCATGCTTCAGATCGAGCGGGACGGGCGGCTTGGCGATGATCGTCAGTTTCATTTCGGTGATCTTGGCGGCATCGATCTTCGGCGCCACCTTGGCAGTGCCGTCAAGGATGTAGACCGTCACCTGCTTCTTGCCGGCATCGACGATGAACTCAGCGTGAAAGTCCTCGTTCCCCCATTCAGCGCAGGGACCGCCGTGCGGACCAATATCAACGTGATCGTCTTTACTTTTGCCCTTGTCCTGATCCTTACCCTTGCTCTTGGCGACTTCGGTCCCCTTGTTGCAGCCCGGCAATGCAACCAAGACGAACATCGCCGCAAAAAAAAGACACGAAGTCAGGTGGATCAGGTGAGTCTTGCGAATCATGGGGAACTCCTTTTTGAGATCACGGGCGACGGTTAGTTTATCAACTTGAACTCGGGGTAAACATTGCATTTTCGTAGGAGGCGCGAAACGCACCGTTCGCAGCTGCGAGTGTCGGAAGTGGCGCGTTTCACGCACCCAACTTTTCCAGCTCGTCCTCCTGGCCCTGGTGTTTCACGAGCCGCTCGGCATCGCGGCCGCTGAAGCGCCAGAAGATGCCGGGGTGGATCAGGAATTCGCAGAAGGTCGAGGTGATCAGGCCGCCGAGGATCACGGTCGCGACCGGGTAGAGGATTTCGCGTCCCGGCTCCAGGCCGCCGTAGACGAGCGGGATCAGGCCGATGCCGGCGGTCAGCGCGGTCATGAGCACGGGCGACAGGCGTTCCAGGCTGCCGCGCAGGATCATGTGTTCGCTGAAAGATTCTCCTTCGTGTTTCATGAGGTGGAAGTAGTGCGTCACGAGGAGGATGCCGTTGCGCGCCGCAATGCCGCCGAGCGAGATGAAACCGACCATGCTGGCGACGCTGAGCGTCTGTTGCGTCACGATAAGCGCCAGCACGCCGCCGATGAAGGCGGTGGGCAAGGCGTTGAGGATTTGCAGGACGATGCGCGTGGACGGGAAGAGCATATACAGGATGACGAACATGCCGACGACGGCGACCACGATGAGCATGCCGATCAAGCGGGTCGCCGCGGTCTGATTCTCGTGCTCCCCGCCGACCTCGATGGTATAGCCGGCCGGCAAAGTGACCCCCTGGCCTACCCGCGATTGAATGTCGCCGACGACGCTGGCCAGATCGCGGCCCTGGGCCTTGCAGCGAATGACGATGCGGCGACGGGCATTTTCGCGGCCGATCTGGTTGGCGCCGATGCCGGCGTCGAAGTGCGCCAACTCCTTGAGCGCGACGGTGCCGCGCTTGTCGGGCAGTTCGAGACGCAGGTTGCGCAAGTTGGCATAGTCGGTACGGAAGCGATCATCGAGCCGGACGATGACGTCGAAGCGGCGCTGTCCGTCGATGACCTGCGTGATCTCCTCGCCCTTGAGCGCGGTGCTGAGGAAGTCGGCAACGTAGAAGCGATCGATGCCGTGAAAAGCAAGCTTGTCGGGGCGCAGTCTGATGTGCACCTCGTCGATCAACTCCTGGGCCTCGATGACCGGCGGCGTCATGCCCTGCACGCCCGTGATGCTCTTTTGTATCTTCTGGGCGCTCCTGCGCAAGACGTCGAGATCGTCCCCATAGACCTTGATGGCGATCTGCGCCTTGACACCGGTGAGCATGTGGCCGATCAGATGCTTCAAGGGCTGTTCGTCCTCGATATCCACGCCTGGGGGGAATTCATCCCTCAAGTCGTCGAGCAGTTGGCTGAGCACCGCCGCGCGCGGGCGGCCCGCTTCGGGGTTGATGATCACGAAGTATTCGGTCTGATTGACGGGATCGTTTTCTTCGTCATTCTCGGCGCGACCGCTGCGCCGGCAGAAGTGAAGAATTTCGCCGGTGGGATTTTTCTTGGTTTTCTGCATGGAGCGGAATTTCGCGTCGGCCAAGGCGGCAACTTGATTGGATGCTTCAAGCGACGAACCGGCAGGGAGAGTGAGATTTACCTGCACGGTCCCTTCGTCAAAGGGGGGCAGGAAATCGGCGCCGAGCTGCGTCAGCAGCCAGGCGCACACGAACACCAGAAGCCAGACAACGACCAGCAGCGTGCCGGCCCAGGCCAGGCTGCAACGGATCAGGTGGGACGCACCCCACTTCAGGACGCGCAGGAGCGGGCTGTCGTCGTGGCGATGCGTCGCCGGCGCCTGCGGCAGCAGATAATACGCCAGCACCGGCGTCACCGTTAGCGACACCAGCAGCGACACGAGAATCGACACGATATACGCCACGCCCAGCGGTGCGAACAGGCGTCCCTCGATGCCCGACAGGGCGAAAAGCGGCAGGAAAACGAGAATGACCATGGCCGTGCCGAACACGATGGCCCCGCGAACCTCGATGCTCGCCTCGTAGACGACGCGAATCGGCTGGCGCCGTGCCGGGAGCGGCAGCAGGTTGTTCTCGCGCAGCCGGCGAAAGATGTTCTCGACATCGACGATGGCGTCATCCACGAGTTCGCCGAGCGCCACGGCAATTCCGCCCAGCGTCATGACGTTGATCGACAGCTGTGTGCCGGTGAACCAACCGGTCAGCTTGAAGACCATGCCGGTCACGACGAGGGAAAGCGGGATAGCCACCAGCGAAATGAAGGTGGTGCGGAAGTTGAGCAAGAACAAGAACAGGACCAGCAGAACCAGCGCGGCACCGATCAGCAGCGCTTCGCCGACGTTGTAGATCGCCCGATCGATGAAGCCCTTCATCTGGAAAACTTCCGAGTTGATGACGATGTCGGACGGCAGGGATTCCTCGATGTCGCGCAGCGTGCCGACCACCTCGGTGGTCAGAGCACGCGTGTCCTGGTGCGGCTGCTTGCGGACGCTCATCAGGACGCCCGGATGCCCGTTGATGCTGCTGTCGCCGCGTTTGAGCTGGGCCCCTTCGCTCACGCGCGCGACATCCTTGACGAGAACGTTGCGGTGCGGCGTCGTCTTGACGACAATCTGCTCCAGATCGCGGACGACGGCGTGGCGCTCGGGGCCGAGCCGGGCGAAGATGCGGATCGGTTTCTCCTTGTCCCCCTGAAGCGCATAACCGCCGCTGGTGTTGAGATTGTTTTTGCGCAGCGCCTCCTCGACCTGAAGCAAGGTAACATCGCAACGAGTCAGCGCCAACGGATCGATGAGGACCTGATACTGCTTGCGGCCGCCGCCGATGATCGTCGTCTGGGAGATTCCCTTGATCTTGAGCAGCTGTGGCCGAATAACCCAATCGGCGGTGGTGCGCAGATCGAGCTGTTGCTGAACGGCGGGCGGGAAGACAGCGTCGCTCGAGTCGCGCCCGATCGTGACAGTCAATCGGCGTTCGCGTTCGCGGAGCTTGGCGTGGCTCGACTTGAGCGCAGCAGCGTTCGCCGTAAAACGTCCTGGTTGAGCCGCATCGGGATGGAAAACAAGTGTATTCTCGGCGATGCCGGCCCCGACCGGCAAGGCATCGAGCGCTCGATGCAGCGGTTGCACGATGAAGAGCCGTAGCTCGGTCGCTTCGGTTTTGAGCAAGCTCCAGTCGTGCGGATCGCTGAGGCGGCGCCCCTGCTCGTCGCATGGATTCCAGAAGGCAAGCGTGATTCGGCCGGCCGTCTCGTCGTGCGCCATCTCTGCCATGAACTTGGTTTTGCCGATCGGCGCCAGCTCCCCGCCGGCCGGACCATGCTGGCGCGCGATGCCGACCAGCATGATCTGCCCCATGAGCGAGCTGACCGGCCCGAGCTGTGGCCGAATGTTGGGTGGAAACGTCCCTTCCAGCGCTGCCAGCCGTTCCTGCACGATCTGCCGGGCGGTGAAGATCGGCACGCCCCAGTCGAACTCGACATTGACGACCGACTGGCCGACGCTCGACTCGCTGCGGACTGCCTGCACGCCGGTGGCGCCCAGCACCGACGATTCGATCGGGAACGTGATGAGCGTCTCGATGTCTTCCGGGGCGAGGTTCGGCGCTTCGGTGAGGATGACGACGCGCGGCCGGTCGAGATCGGGGAACACATCGATCGGCAAGTGCGCGGTGACGTAGCCGCCGTAGACCAGGGCGGCCAGGCTGAGGAAGATCACCAACATGCGATATTGCAGGGCGAAGCGGATGACAGCATTGAGCATTGTCTGGTGCTCCATTCTGGCGCGCGATCAACTCGTAGGGCGAATCGAACGCAGCGAGGTCCCATACGCATCAAGTTAGCGCTATCAAAAGCAATCGGAAACGCGGCTCCCCTCTCCCCCCGGTACTCCGGGGGGAGAGGGGCCGGGGGTGAGGGGGGTTAGTGAACCCCGTGTTGCGACATTGCCTTCGCTAGGGACCCTATCCCCCCTCACCCCAACCCTCTCCCCCCGGAGTACCGGGGGGAGAGGGGGAATCCGGGGCACCGATTCGGCTTAACTTGATGCGCATGGGGCCTCGCCGCGCTCGACCCTCCTTACGAGCCTGGGGGCTTCGGTTCAATCGTGATCGTGACTGTGCCCGCCGCCTTCGGCCTGGCTAGCCTTCAGCGCCCGATTCAACGCCGCGGCGCCATTGGGCGTAATGTAGTGGCCAGGCACGATGCTGCCGTAGTTCCCGATCACCACGACATAGGTCACTTCGCCGCACAAGTGTCACGCCCGGCGATCCAAGGCGTTACCGTTCCCCCACCACGACTACCCACCCC
>JACXTT010001118.1_pt1 | contig 45439 bp, 35 predicted proteins | sample 9270951 | NCBI WGS metagenome assembly JACXTT01 (sample SAMN15532306, study PRJNA645909) | rock metagenome | isolation source: weathered quartz diorite | place: Puerto Rico | collected 2017-06-21 | reverse complement strand
ACCCCTCAAGAAAGTGAGTTGTGCATCGCCGGACGCAGGGCCGTTGCTGGCAGAGGTAAGGCAGGAGCTTCTCTCGGGCGGTGGAGGTGGAGAAGCCAAGCCGCGAACTGTGTTTTTGGATGGCGTACACGAGCTGGATGCCGCGTGTCAACGGGCACTACTTTCATTGCTGCCGGACGGGGAGCCAAGAGGATTCTCCGGGAAGATGGCCTTGCGATTTATTTCCTCGACGTCGCGCAACCTGGAAAATGAAATCGAAGCTGGGCATTTTCGCCGGGAACTGTACTTCCGAATTAACGGCGTGATTCTACGATTGCCGCCCCTGCGCGAGAGAAAGGAAGATATTCCTGCACTGCTGGATTACTTTTTTCTGAAACTTTCTAACGAACTAAAGAAAGACATTCCGGAATTGAGCGGCGATGCCCGGGAACTACTGGATTCCTACGACTGGCCTGGGAACATTCGCGAGTTGGAAAACGTTGCGAAAAAGATCGTCGTCGTTGGGAATGCTACGGTGGCTCTTGGCGATCTGCGCGCGAGTCACGTAACCGTACCGGTAACCGATGAAAGCTGGCGTGTATCGTCGCTGAAAGTGGCCTCACGGGCAGCTTCCCGGAGGGCAGAGCGCGAATTGATACAGAAAGCTCTTGAGCAAACCCACTGGAACCGGAAACGGGCCGCGCAGGATCTTCAAATCAGCTACAAATCTCTGCTCTACAAGATTAAACAGACCGGCCTGGAAATAGAGAAGGCGAAGCGGGGGTGAAGGATGGCGATGAGAAGCACGATTGTAATGATTCTGGCGGCCTGTTTGATGGGAGGTGGCACACAGGCAAGGAGTGAGGGCCGCACCGCCCAAGACCCGAAAGAAGAGGTTAAAGGTGTAAAAAGCGACGCAAGGCTAACAGCGGCATCGAGAGCCGGTGAGGACCCAGCGTACAAGATTGGACCGCAAGATCTTTTGAAAATCGACGTGTGGAAGGAAGAACAACTGACGCGAACCGTGCCTGTACGTCCGGATGGAAAGATCACGCTACCTCTGCTGAATGACGTTCAGGCGGCCGGGCTGACACCGATGGAACTGGCCGGTGTAATCAGCGAGCAGTTGAAAAAATACATTAACAATCCTCAAGTGACCGTGAGCGTGACGGAGATCAATAGCCGCCGGGTTTATGTGACAGGAGAAGTCTTGAAGGCGGGCGCCTATACCTTACTCCCGCGCATGACCGTCCTGCAGGCGCTCTCGAGCGGCGGCGGATTTACGCAGTTTGCCCGCGTGAAGAACATTTACGTGCTTAGAACCGAGAACCGCAAACAGGTTAAATTGCCATTCAATTATAAAGAGGCAGTCCGCGGGAAAAACCCTGAACAGAACATTGAGTTGCTACCCGGCGATGTAATCGTGGTGCCGTAAGGAGAAGAAATGACGGGCAGAAGAAGATTCGCAAGCGAAATTGTCTGCTTGATGGCTGCTTGCCTGTGGGTACCATCGCTCTTGGCCCAGCAAGAGCAGGGAGAAAAACCGAAGCCGGCGGCGCGTACAAATCCGCTTCTTTTCGACACAAGCGGCGATCAGCGGGAGACAGATCAGGAAACGCAAACGATGCAGCCAGATAATCGACCCTTGAGCGGCGTACAGAACCTTACATTGGGCACTCCGGAGATGCGCCACAGTTACTGGGTGCCTGGGATTGAATACGGCAATACAATTCGGTCAAACTCCGAGAGCCCAGGAGCGAACTCCGCTTGGAATACGACCAGTTATGTAAGCGGCAACATCAGCTTGCTGGAAGCTTGGAGCCGTTCCCTGCTCTCAGCGAATTATTCTGGCGGTGGTTTCTCATCAACGGACCCGACACAGGGAAACGGGCAATATCATCAGCTCGCGACAGCTTTCGAGGTCGATCAACGAAGGTGGCAATTGCTTTTGGTTGACCAATTCTCCTACTTGCCCCAAAGCGCGTTTGGGTTCGGGGGCACAAGTGGATTGGCACTTCCGGGAATCATGGGGACTTTGGCCGTCCCATTGCCCCAGCTTCAGAGTACGTACGTCCCTAGCCAAACCATTTTGACGGCCAATGGTCCCCGCTACAGTAATGCCTCTGCTGTTCAACTGACGTATGCTGTGAGTCCACGGGGATCAATCACACTCGCGGGCATCTACGGGACTTTGCGCTTCATCAATTCGGGAAATGTGAACAGCGATAGCGAAATTCTAAATGCGGGGTACAACTATGCCATCAGTCGGAAGGACACAGTAGGTTTGCTCTACCTATTCAGCGCATACCGTTATCCGGGCAATCCGCAAGCGATTGGCGATCACGTGGGGCAATTTGTATATGGAAGAAAGATCACCGGAAGGCTGGCGCTAAGACTTGCGGCCGGACCAGAGGTTAGTACATTCCGGGTTCCGATCGGCGGTTCGACGCAGAGGATAGCAGGGGCCGGAAACGCGGCGTTGACATATGCATTCGCCCGAAGCAGCGTCGGGCTGGGCTATAGTCATGGAGTGAGCACGGGCAGCGGAGTCTTTACCGGATCGACCATCGATCAAGCAAACGCAACCTGGAGCAGACGGCTGACGCGAGCGTGGAATGGCAGCGCAAATTTCGGCTACGCGAAAAATCGCCAAATCGTATCTGTGAGTAGCTCGCCCTCGCGGAGTTATGATACGTGGCTGGCGGGAGCAGGGTTGAGCCGGGCGCTGGGGCGCACGGTGGACTTTTCGGTGGCATATCAAGCTCAAATTGAAAATGCCAATGTGGCGATTTGCAGCGATGCGAATTGCGGAACGAATTACACGGCGCACCAGGTTTTTCTGACTTTCAAGTGGCATACAAGACCACTCGTGCTGAAATAGATAGAGAATTAAGGCAAGAATGGAAGCTCAGTGGCAACCAGCAGGTAAAGTGCGGAGACTATGTACAAAAGCTACTTCGGACTGAAAGACAATCCGTTCAATGTCAATCCAGATCCGCGCTACCTCTTTCTTACCAAAGAGATCGAAGAAGCGCTGAGCGGGTTGATGTACGGCGTGCAGAATCGCAAAGGCTTCATCACGCTAACCGGTGAAGTCGGCACGGGAAAAACCACGCTCATAAACCGCCTTGTCGAGCGGTTACATCAAGAGCGCGTAAGAACTGCGTTTCTATTCAATTCCCGGATGAATACGCATCAATTGTTCGATTTCATTCTGGCGGAGTTCGGTATTTCCTGCGAGTCACAGACAAAGAGTAAGCAGTTGATGAGACTCAATCAATGGCTTCTCGACCGGTACCGTGCCGGTGAAACCACCGTGCTCATCGTGGATGAAGCACAGAATCTGACATACCCGGTACTGGAAGAAATTAGGCTATTGACCAACCTCGAGACATCCACGGAGAAGCTGCTGCAGATCGTATTGTCTGGACAGCAAGAGTTGGAAGAGAAGCTGAAGCTGCCACAACTGCGACAACTCCGCCAGCGCATCATGCTGCGGTGCAAGACAGCCCCACTGACGAAAGAACAGACACACGACTATATCGCGGAACGGCTTAGGATTGCAGGAGCGAGCGGTGAACTGATTTTTAGTCCGAAAACCGTGGAAACGATCCATTTATATTCACTGGGCATTCCACGTGTGGTGAATCTGCTCTGCGAACACTCGCTAATCAATGCTTACGTCGAACAGCAGCGGCCGATCTCACCCAAAATCGTCGAAGACGTCGCACATGAATTTCAGCTCGACGAGGTCGAACCGACTGCGCCAGCAGGAAGTACAAGTATCGACGCGGATGTCTATAATTCAGAAGCGTTTATTCAGAATCTCGGTGAGGCGCTATCTCGGTTCCGGATGAGCCCGCACGTGAGTTCTTCAACGCGGGAACGAAAATAGCCGGCGCCTTATCAAAGAGCCATGGATGGCCGAGGCCAAGTGAAGAGACCCTAGGCCTATGGGGCAGTATGGGTCGTCAGGACACAGGAAAGACTGGTCTGATTTCTCGTCGCTTCATGGGACGCTCTTCGAGACCTAAGACCTTACGACCGTAGTAGATACGCCCCTTCCAGACGGGGCATTTTGCCCCTCAATCTTATACCTCCTTCGAGGAATCCTGTTCTCAAATCGTGGTAAGAGTTTTCCATCAATCGACCGTTCGAGAGAGGGCCGTAGTACAGGCCATCACCACAGGACTGCTCTCATTGCCAACCCTTGTGTTTTCAAACAATTAGGGTTAGCCTATCTTCGTCTTGTGCCACAACAGTCTGGCAGACAGATTGCGACCGTCTTTGAGTGTTTGACACCGTCCTCGGTCGCATTAATGGCGGTAGCCTATTCAGATGTCGGCGCGGAGGCTTCCCAGTGATTTATCGCCAGTTGATCTGGACTGCTCTCCTAAGTGTGCTTTTCACTAGCGCTCGTGCGGTTTCGGCCGCTCTTTCTCACGGCAATTCCTAAGTTCCATCACTTTCTTTTCGATTGTCCCTCGAACTTCGTTGTTTGGGACGTTTCAAGTGTTAAGAGCACTCCATACAACCCTCCTCCGCAGAAGGTAGAGCGAACATGATTCGAGTTGGTGTGATTGGTTACGGCTACTGGGGACCGAATGTCGTTCGGAATTTTCAGCAAGCAGAGGGGTCCCTCGTCCTAGCGATTTGCGACAAGAGCGACAAATCAATACAACGAGCTCAACAGGCATATCCGGGCATTCGCGTCAACTCGGAAGCTGACGATTTGTTAACCGCAGTCGATATTGATGCGATTGCCGTGGTCACGCCCGTTTGGACTCATTTTGAGTTGGCCAAGAGAGCGCTTGAGAACGGAAAGCATGTATTCGTCGAAAAGCCTTTTACTTCGACAGTAGCGCAAGCTGAGGAGCTGATTGAGCTAGCGGAGCGGAAAAAACTCAAAATCATGGTGGACCACACATTCCTGTTCACCGGAGCCGTAAGGCGGATCCGCCAGCTAATCGATAACGATACTCTTGGCCATCTGTATTATTACGATTCGACTCGCGTGAATCTTGGACTATTTCAACATGATGTGAATGTCATTTGGGACCTTGCTCCGCATGACCTCTCGATCATGGACCATTTGATCAAGCAAAAACCGGAAGCCGTGGTAGCCACAGGCGAACGTCACCTGAACGGGGTGGCTGATATCGCGTTCATGACTGTCTATTATCCAGATAACATGATCGGCCACATCAACGTGAATTGGCTATCGCCCGTAAAAGTGCGGACCACGCTTATTGGCGGAGAAAAGAAGATGCTCGTCTGGAACGACATCGAGGCGGACGAAAAGATCAAGGTTTACGACAAAGGCGTACAGTTCACAAACGGTGAAGCCGTTTATCAGCAACTCGTAAGCTATCGCACAGGGGACATGTGGGCACCGAGAGTGGAACAAGTGGAAGCCCTCAAAGCCGAAGCGGCGTACTTTATTGAGTGCATAACCCAGGACAAGAAGCCGTTCAACGACGGCCAAGCTGGTCTCCGAGTCGTAAGGATGCTCGAAGCGGCTGACAAATCTCTCCAGCAGAAAGGCAAAGTCGTCCAGCTATGATCGACTTCGTGTGTATCTCCCCTGATGTAAAGCTCGGCAGAAACGTCCGGTTTTCCAAATTCATCAACATTTACGGCTGCGAGATAGGCGACGACACGAAAATCGGAGCCTTTGTTGAGATTCAGAAGAACGCGACTGTCGGAAAGAACTGCAAAATCTCCAGCCACAGCTTCATTTGCGAGGGCGTCACGATCGAAGACAACGTTTTCGTCGGACACGGCGTAACTTTCATCAACGATCCTTACCCGCGCGCAACCACGCCCGAAGGAGAGTTGCAGGGCGAAAAGGATTGGAAAGTCGAGCGGACTGTGGTGAAGAAGGGCGCATCGATTGGTTCGGGAGTGACTGTGCTTTGCAATGTTACGATTGGAGAAAAAGCAATTGTCGGCGCCGGGAGCGTCGTCACGAAGGATGTTCCTGCCAATGCCATCGTTGCGGGAAACCCTGCACGAGTTAAGAGATTTGTCGATACCAAAGCAACGGTTGTCATGGGAGAACAAGAGTGAACAGCAAAGATACGATTTCATTCCTAGACCTTGCCACGATGCACATCGAGCTTGAGCAGGAACTAACCGAAGTTTTCAAGCGCGCGCTGCGCACCGCCGGCTTCATCGGTGGTCCGATGGTGGAAGAGTTCGAGCGCGCGTTCGCGGAGTTCTGCGGTACGAAATACTGTGTCGGCGTTGGCAGCGGAACCGATGCACTACGTTTTGCTCTGATGGCTGCCGGGGTCAAATCCGGCGATGTCGTAATTACGGTGCCGAATACATTCATAGCCACCACGGAGGCGATATCACAGGCGGGTGCAGAGCCCAGATTCGTCGACATCGATGAGCGCACCTACAACATGGATCCAGCGAAGGTGCGTGAATATTTGGAGAACTGTTGTACGGTCGATGACCGGCTCGACGTTGTAGTCGACAACAAGAGCGGTAAGCCGGTTACGGCCATCGTTCCGGTCCATCTTTATGGACAGATGGCCGATATGGATTCGCTTGTGGCGCTTGCCGAACAATACAAGCTGATCGTCATTGAGGACGCCTGTCAAGCTCACGGCGCACAATATTTCTCGAAAAAGGAAAACTGCTGGCGAATGGCTGGTTCCATGGGGAGAGCTGCCGCTTTCAGTTTCTATCCTGGAAAGAACTTGGGGGCGTGTGGCGAAGCAGGCGCGGTCACGACTAACGAAGAAGCGATCGCGCAGAAATCGCGAATGCTGCGTGATCATGGTCAGACAAAGAAGTATCACCACGCATTAGAGGGCTACAACGGGCGGCTCGACGCGATCCAAGCCGGAATCTTGCAAGCGAAACTCAAGTATCTTTCCCAGTGGACCGAGATGCGCCGGTCGGCCGCATCTCGCTACCGTGAGCTGATTTCCGCAATAGGCAACGACAAAGTAACCGTATCCTGTGAACCGGAATGGAGCAGGTGTGTCTATCACCTTTTCGTGGTGAGGGTTGAAAATCGGGACGAGCTCATAAAGCAGCTTGCTTCAACCGGTATTGGCACAGGAATTCACTATCCGATTCCTCTGCACCTTCAGAATGCTTACGCCGGCCTCGGGTACAAGAGGGGAGATTTTCCCATCACAGAAAAAGTCGCTGCGGAAATCCTCTCTCTGCCTATGTACCCGCACCTGCGAGGGGATCAGCAGAGCTGGGTTGTAAGAGAACTCACGAAGTTTGTGGCGACGGAAGGACCCTCCCTGATGGAGCCCAAGATCGCCTAATTGCTCAAGACCCAGGAAGAATCCAATAGCGAGAAAACTGTGAAAATTGTCACCATCGTCGGAGCGCGGCCTCAGTTCATCAAAGCTGCCGCAATAAGCCGGAAGTTGCAAGAGCAACACGAAGAGATTCTGGTGCATACGGGGCAACATTATGACTACGAAATGTCCGGAATATTCTTCGACGGCCTGGACTTACCCAGACCGAAGACGAGCTTAGGTGTGGGCTCTGGCTCGCACGCCTTTCAGACCGGGGCGATGCTCAAAGCCATCGAAGATGTGCTGCTAGTCGAACGTCCGGATTGTGTCCTAGTTTACGGGGACACGAACTCGACGTTAGCCGGCGCCCTGGCGGCATCAAAGTTATGTGTTCCGATTGCCCACGTAGAAGCTGGGCTGAGAAGTTTCAATCGTCGAATGCCCGAAGAAATCAACCGAGTGATGGCAGATCATTTGTCGAGTATGTTGCTTTGTCCGAGCAAAACGGCGGTCAGCAACTTGGCTGCTGAAGGCATTTCGCAAAACGTTCATCTCGTTGGAGACGTCATGCTGGACGTTTTGAACTGGGCGAAGCAACGCGTTGGCGCGAACCAGTCGGCGATTCTGGAACGATTTGAATTGAGCAAGCAGGCTTACTTATTGGCGACCGTGCACCGCAGCGAGAACACGGACGAGGTGGGGCGAATGTCAAGCATCTTGAGCGCTTTTGACTCTATCGACGAGCCGGTCATCTTCCCGGTTCATCCGCGAGCCCGAAAAATCATCACCGAAATGGGCTTCCAGCCTAAACCGCATGTACGCCTGATCGATCCCGTGGGATACATGGATATGGTCACATTGCTTGGCTCCGCGCGGTTGGTTCTCACCGATTCCGGTGGGCTGCAAAAGGAAGCCTACTGGCTCGGCGTACCCTGCCTCACACTTCGAAACGAAACCGAATGGGTAGAGACTGTTGAGGCGGGTTGGAATGTTCTGGTGGGCTCCGACTTGAGCAAAATTGTCGACGCCGTGAATTCATTTTCTCCGCCCGATTCGCATCCGGTGTTGTACGGGGATGGGGCCGCAGCAGCGAAGTGTGTGAATCTTCTTGGGCTCGGGCCCGAGCCGATGGCTCTTGCCGAAAGGGCGGAATATGCAAATTAGGGTGAATCAACCGAAAGTCAGGGTGGCGGTTGTCGGCGTTGGCTACTGGGGCAAAAACCTCGTTCGAAATTTTCATGAACTGGGAGCCCTGGAGGCACTCTGCGACGCGGATAGATCACTCGAAGGGACCTACCAGCGATCTTACGAGGGTGTCAGGTTTTGTTCGGAATTCGGCGAAGTCCTCTCCGATTCTTCTATCGACGCAGTGGCGCTGGCCACGCCAGCGGTAAAGCACTATGAGATGGCCAAGGCAGCGCTCGAAGCCGGAAAGGACGTTCTCGTCGAAAAGCCACTCGCTATTGACGTGAAACACGGCGAAGAGCTTGTGAAACTGGCTGAGGCTAAGCAACGAATTCTGATGGTGGGACACATTCTCAGGTATCACCCGGCAATCCTGAAACTGCAGAAGCTGATACAGGACGGCGCCCTTGGGAAAATCAACTATCTGTATTCGAATCGTCTGAACATCGGAAAAATACGGACAGAGGAGAATATCCTCTGGAGTTTTGCTCCACACGATATTTCCGTGATGCTTTCACTCCTCAATGAAATGCCCACTCGGGTTACCTGCCAGGGTGGTTCTTATTTGAATCGCGATATCCCTGACGTCACCTTGAGCCACTTCGAATTCCCGAGCGGAGTCCAGGCCCACATTTTCGTCAGCTGGTTGCATCCGATCAAAGAGCAGCGGCTGGTGGTCGTTGGATCAGAGAAGATGGCCATCTTTGACGACACGGCGGAACACAAGCTGGTCTTGTACCCCCACAGAGTCGAGTGGAGAAATCGGATTCCCACGGCGGTTAAGGCGAACGGCGAAATCGTCGATTTAGAGGATCGGGAGCCACTCCGCGCGGAATGCCAACACTTCCTAGACTGCGTGAAATCCAGAACCTCTCCTGTGAGCGATGGCGCAGAAGGCCTCAGGGTCTTGCGAGTTTTGGATGTTTGCCAGCGCGCGCTACACAACGGAGAAATTAGTCCGGAGGCGCTCGACGTCAGGAATGAAAAGCGAGAACGTCCCTTCTTCGCACACGAATCCGCGTATGTGGATGATGGCGCAGAGATCGGCGCTGGTACGAAGATCTGGCACTTCTCGCACATCATGAAAGGCGCTCGAATCGGCGAGCGGTCCATCCTAGGACAAAACGTAAACGTGGATGGCGGGGCAGTGATCGGAAACAACGTCAAGATTCAAAACAACGTGTCAGTTTATACGGGAGTGGTGATTGAAGATGATGTGTTTCTCGGACCGTCGTGTGTTCTGACGAATGTGACTAATCCCAGATCACAAGTGAACAGGCATTCGCTGTATGAAGTTACAAATCTGAAACGTGGCTGCACGATTGGAGCTAACTCAACTGTCGTCTGTGGAGTAAAGATTGGGCGTTATGCGTTCGTCGGAGCCGGTTCGGTCGTTACCAAGGACGTGCCCGACTTCGCGTTGGTCATCGGAAACCCAGCTCGCCAGGCGGGATGGATGAGCCGCCATGGGCACCGACTTGAGTCGCCCGACCCCACTGGAGTGATGGTTTGTCCGGAGAGCGGTTACCGTTATCAAGAAATTGAGCCCGGCGTTCTGCGGTGCCTAGACTTGGATGAAGAAGCACCGTTGCCGGCGGACCTGAGCAAGGGCACCAAGTCCTACAGAGAACTGAAAAAAGAGGAGGCAAAGTATGCAGGTGCCACTACTCGATCTTAAGGCACAGTACTCAACGATTAGGGCCGAAGTCGAGACGGCCATCGCGGAGGTGATGGAGTCACAGCACTTCATCTTGGGACCGAAAGTCGAACAGTGCGAAAAGGCGATCGCCCAGTACAGCAACTGTTCACACGCTGTGGGGGTTTCTTCCGGCACAGACGCGCTTTTGGCGTGCCTGATGGCGGAGAATATCGGCCCCGGTGATGAGGTCATTACAACTCCTTATACATTTTTCGCCTCAGTGGGGGCGATCGCGCGCGTAGGAGCGACGCCAGTATTCGTCGACATCGATCCGGCAACTTACAACCTGGACGCCACCAAGATTGCTTCCAAAGTGACGAGCAAAACGCGCGCAATCATCCCGGTACACCTGTACGGCCAAATGGCCGACATGGACGCGGTGATGGCTATCTCCGAGAAACACGGCCTGGTTGTCATCGAAGACGCCGCGCAAGCGATTGGCGCGGAGAGCAAGGGGCGGCGCGCAGGTTCGATCGGACATTATGGTTGTTTTTCGTTTTTCCCCTCTAAAAACCTCGGCGCCGCCGGCGATGGCGGAATGATTGTCACAAACGATGCTCAACGGGCGGAAAGACTGAAGTGCCTAAGGGCTCACGGTTCGAAGCCCAAGTATTATCACAAGATCGTCGGAGGCAATTTCCGCCTCGACGCGCTGCAAGCGGCGGTTGTTTCCGCAAAGCTGCCGCATCTAGACCAATGGACTGCCGGGCGCCAGCGCAACGCGAGAAAGTACGATCGACTATTCCAAGAAATGGGGCTTTCCGAAAACTCCGCCGGTGCATCCAGTGTTGCGCTCCCGACAGTGGTGGCGAATCGCCACATCTTCAATCAATACGTAATCCGGGTTTCCCGTCGCGATCATTTGCAGGATGCGCTGCAACAGCGCGGTATCGGCACCGAGGTCTACTATCCTGTGCCCATGCACCTTCAGGAGTGCTTCGGTTATCTGGGCCACAAAGTTGGAGCGTTTCCAGAAAGTGAGAGCGCCGCCAAGGAGACAGTAGCGCTGCCTATCTATCCGGAACTTTCCGAGGCGCAACTGCGGCACGTGGTCGAGTCCATCCGCGATTTTCTTTCATCTAGCCCATCAACCGAGAGCAATTCCAGCAAACCAGTTTCGGAGCTCGTGGGGAAATCCACTTGGCGTTGAACCGTTGATCGGAGTTATCTGCAAAACCGAGGAAACCGCCACTGTTGAAGAGTTTTTCCAGCTCTTCAAGACTCCCTGGGAGTACTACGAGCCTGCTCAGACATACGATGTCGTGTTGGTGACGGCCGATGAATCTCCCATAGTCGACGCGAAATTGCTTGTGGCTTACGGAGCGGAAACCAAGAACGGCGATGCGCGTGACAGCATTGCTTTGCGCACGACGAGTGGAAGGGGAACGCTGAACTACCTGGGAGCAGCGGTCCCTATATACGGAAACCTTGCAACCTTTCAAGCGACTGACAAGGGCATGCCGTGTCTCGATGCAGCAGTCGGGGTCGCAGGCGTTCGTTTCGTATCTTCCACAGGTCAACGAGTTCTGCGGTTCGGATATGATCTGTTCCAAGAAGTCCAGCGGCTCTTTACAGCCGGCCAGCCGATTGAGTACGCACAGGTTCCATCGCTCGATATTCACATCAGTATTCTCCGGGATGGCATTTTGCGAGAAGGGATTTCCCTGCCGGAGATTCCTCCCTCTCCGCCAAACCACACTTTTGTCGTTTGTCTAACCCATGACATCGACTTCGTGGGAATTCGCAACCACAAGTTCGACCACACGATGTTTGGGTTTCTCTACCGCTCTACGATAGGGGCAGTTCGCAATCTCTTTCGTCGCAGGATTTCGATCCGCCGTCTTCTTGAAACCTGGCGTGCGGCCGCGTCTCTGCCCTTCGTTTATCTGGGGTGGGCGAAAGACTTTTGGAGTCCATTCGAATGGTATCTGAGAGTCGAGAGGGATTTGGCAGCGACTTATTTCCTGATTCCATTCAGGAAGCGCATGGGCGACAACGTACCGGGCAAGCATGCGGTTCGGCGCGCAACGTCCTACGACGTAGAAGATATTCGAGACTGGACGGCGATTCTCCAGAGGGAAGGTTGTGAGCTGGGCGTACACGGAATCGATGCTTGGCACAGCGTCGAGAAGGGTCAAACGGAATATGCGAAACTCGCAAGGGTCAAAAACGAATCTGGCAGCGGAATCAGGATGCACTGGCTGCTGCAAGACCAGAATACCCCGTCCGTTTTGGAAAAAGCTGGTTACGCGTACGATTCCACTGCCGGCTTTAACGACACCGTGGGGTACCGCAACGGAACAACTCAGGTGTTCCGGCCACTTGGTGTAAAGACGCTTTTGGAACTTCCCATGCACATCCAGGATGGCGCTTTGTTTTATCAGAATAAACTCGACCTGCATGAGATTGAAGCCGAGAAACGCTGCAAAGACCTAATCGAAAACGCCGGAAAGTTCGGAGGCGTATTGACAGTTCTTTGGCATGACCGGAGTCACGGACCGGAGCGTTTTTGGGGCGATTTCTATGTCAGCCTTGTAACCGTTCTGAAGTCATCCGACGCATGGTTTGCGACAGGTTCACAAGCTGTTGATTGGTTTCGGAAGCGACGTGAAGTGCGTTTCGAGCGATTTGGTAATGGCCAGATTGTTAGGGCAATTCTGGAGCGCAGAGAAAAAGATTCACTGCCGCCATTGTGCATCAGGGTACACCAACCTGGTAATCGAAATGATGGGCAGTGCTCGAATGGCACGGAAAACACTTTCACTGATGTTTCTTGGAATTCGAAGGCAATGTTCGAATTTGATTCTTGTTCGCAGAAAGTTGCTGAATGCCAATAAAATTGTCTGTGCATGGGATCCGCTAATGAAGTCGGTCTGCATACTGGTCCAAAACGTTTATGACATCGATTCGCGAGTTCGGCGGAAGGCTGAGGCTTTGGTGGCAGCGGGATATTCTGTCGACGTTCTGGCGCTTGCCGCAGCTCACGGCAAGAAGAGCTACACGCTGGGCGGTGTAAACATCTACACAGTTTCGTTAGGCAAGAAGCGCGGTTCTTTGCTCCGTTATGCGTATGAATACGCGGCGTTTCTCGTGTGGGCATTCGTTCGGGTGTTTGTCCTGATGAGACGGAGACGATACGCCGTAATCGATATAAATACGCTACCGGACTTTCTGATCTTCGCAGCAATCCCTGCCCGATGGATGGGTGCGAAGCTAGTATTGGACATGCACGAAATCACACCGGAATTCTACATGTCGAAATACGGGATCGCGGAAGACTCTCTGCTAGTTCAGGTATTGAAGTATCTGGAAAGGATCAGCTTCAATTTCGCTGACTACGTCGTGACGATCAGCGAACCCATCCAAGACCTTCTCATTGGACGTGGCCTGGATGCATCAAAGTCTATTGTAATCATGAACTCAGCCGACGAAGTGCGGTTCGAGTCGAGCGCACCTGGGGCAGCATTCGATGATCGTTTTCATCCATTCGTAATGGTCTACCATGGGACGCTGACAAGAATTTACGGACTCGATATCGCCATAGAAGCCTTCAACATGGTGCACGAAGAGATGCCTGAAGCTGAATTGTGGATTCTAGGATCCGGAACGGAACAGGGCGCGCTGGCGGGGCTTGCGCAGGAACGCGGGTTGACCTCAAAGGTTAAGCTAGTTGGGCAAGTACCGTCGGCCGACATTCCCGCGTGGCTGAATAAGTGCGACGTCGGAGTTCTACCGATCCGTCGCGACGTGTTTCTCGACTTTGCCTTTCCCAATAAACTGCCCGAATTCATCATTATGGGGAAGCCTGTCCTCATGTCCCGCCTGAGAACGATACAACATTACTTCGGTGAGGGGGCCCTCAGTTATTTTGAGCCGAACAACCCTGCAGATTTGGCCAAGCAAATGGTCAGGCTTTACCAGGATCGCGGGTTGCGTGCTCGGCTGGCGTCGAGAGCCAAGCAGGAATACGCGCCGATACGCTGGGATGTAATGAAGCAGCGATATTTGGCATTGGTCGGGGATCTTATTGAAATGAAAGTTAAAGCCGTCGACCGGTCCCGCACATCTGCGGAGGCTGTCAAGCCTTGAGTAGCACAAATCAGTCTGGCATGACCGACGAACCCTTCAGCACCACACGGGAGCTCTCGACAGCGGCCGACAAATTCTGTTCTTGGCTCGCCGACTCCGGCGGAGCAAGCTACGATCCTTACGATCTTTTCGGGACACGATATGGGTGCTGGGCCCGGCGCCTTTATTATTGCAAGCATCCACTTGGATTCATCACGACGGCGCCGCTTATCCTGATGGAGGTGATCTGCCCGGGGCTACGCGCACTCTTTGTCAAGAAGGACCGATTTCCCACAGCGGACGCGCAGTTGTCGTTGGCATTCTTGAATTTGTATGAGGCACGCCAGGAGCAGCCAAATGGCGACACATCCGTGCATCCCGACCATGGTCGGTCGGCGCTCTCTTGGCTCATCAAAGCCACGGACCTCGCGAACGAGCTGCTGAAGCAGAGTGTTCCAGGCTATAGCGGGCTTTGCTGGGGATACCCGTTTGATTGGCAGCACGTGAATGGGCTGATGCCGAAAGGCACGCCGCACATTACCGCGACGCCGTATTGTTATGAGGTCTTCACGAGGCTATTTGACCTGACTGGCGAAAAGGATTACCTGAAAGTGGCGCGTTCCATCGCAGCTTTTGTCTTCGGCGACCTGAAAGATACGCCCACCGGACACGATGCGGCAGCGTCCAGCTATACTCCGCACGATCACAGCAAGGTCATCAATGCCAGCGCATACCGTGCGTTCATACTCTTTGATGCAGCTCGGCGGTTTCAGAAGGAGACCTATCGCGCGAAGGCGCAGAAGAATCTGCAGTTTATTCTGCAAGCCCAGCGGCCGGATGGATCCTGGCTCTATGCCATTGACAGTCTTCCCCAAGCCTTCATCGACCATTTCCATACCTGTTTTGTTTTGAAGAATCTTCACAAGATCAATCACCATTTGCAGAGCGACGAGGTGAAGCGAGCCGTTCAGAACGGGTATGAGTACTATCGGAAAGCTCTGTTCGATGGAGAGGACAATCCAAAGACCTATGCCGTGGCCCCGCGTGCGGAGATCGTTCGCCTCGAGATGTACAACGTTGCCGAGGCGATTACGTTGGGCACACTTCTAAGAAATGACATTCCGGAAGCATTCGCACTTGCCAAGAGACTTGCTACACGATTGATTACAAAATACCAACTTCCATCCGGGCACTGGGTCACGAGGATTTACCGTGGCGGGATTCGGCACACTGTACCTTTCCTAAGATGGCCGCAGTCCCAGTTGTTTCTAGCTGTCACTAATCTTCTGCTTGTGCTGGAACAACGAGAACGAATGGCGAACTACAACAGCAATCGAGAGGATTGCTACCCTGTCGGTGGGCCCTGCTCAACGCAGGCCGTCGGCCTTCCCACAATGAACAAAATAAGCAGAGCTGCCAGTAATGCCGAATAACGGCGAATCCATGAAAAAGGTTCTGCTCATCTCGAACCGGGTGATGCACTACCGCGTATCGATCTACAATTATTTCTACAGGAGATTTCGGGAGTCAGGTATCGAGTTCGCGGTCATTGCAGACTGTCTTCAAGAGCAAAACCAAATCCTTCCCGAGTTTGAGTTGCGCGAGTTGCCGTTCGGTTTTCTAAAGTATAGAAAGGCCATTGCCGACGCAAAGCCGGACGCGGTGATTCTCTTTCTTTTGATGAAAGAGCTGATGACATGGCCGCTGATACATTGGCTTAAGTTGCAGAAGATTCCTTTCGCTTGCTGGACGAAAGGGGGAAATTGGGACGCTAGGGAGAGCAGGCTACGCTATCATTTGTCCAACTACGTCCATGGCATGAGCGACGCCTTAATTCTTTACTCGGCGGCCTGCCGGGAGCTTGTCAAGCCTTGCCTTCGGTCGAAATCCTTTATAGCCAACAACACCATAAACTTCAGTGATTTTCCGGCCGTACCTGAGAGCAAGGAGGAGATCAAGAAGGAGTTTGGAATTCCGTTTGAGAAGGTGGTGATCTTCATTGGACGGATGGGAGCGGAGAAGGGGCGAAAGCGCGTTGATCACCTGGTTGACGTTTTCCGCGGCCTAGATCGCAAGGATATCGGCCTGGTGCTAGTTGGTTCTGGTTTGGGCGAAGAGACGAAAGCACGGATGAATCCTCGGAACACCCTCTACCTGGGTGAGGTTCACGATGCACGGAACTTACGAATCAGCAAACTATGCAAAATGGCAGACGTATGCGCTATCCCGGGCCACGTAGGCCTGGGATTAAACCAGGCTCTTTACTGGGGATTACCGGTGGTCACTGAGGAGTGCGATCAACCGCCGGAGATCTCCTATCTGAAGCCCGGTAGAAACGGATTCGTTGTTCCTCATAATGACCTGGCGTCGCTGCAGGATCGAATGCTCTATTTGTTGGATAACGATCGTGTGCGAGCTGAATTCTCCCGGCATGCTCGCGAAGACATTCTTAAGGATGCTTCCATTGAAGGGATGTTCGGCGGCTTCAAGGATTGCGTGAACTACTTAACGGAACGGTAGATTGCTTTGTAATCGCTTGTTCGCGGTGATTTTATCCTGCCGCTGAAGAGCCATGGAGGTGTTGTGAGGATCAGTGTTTTTGGCATGGGTTATGTGGGTTCCGTGAGTGCGGCGTGTCTTGCCGAATTGGGGCATCAAATTGTGGCGGTGGAGCCTGACCCCACGAAGATGACGATGATCAACCAAGGCAAGAGCCCCATCATCGAGACCCGGATGGATGAGCTCATCGCCGCGGTTGTTGCAACAGGGCGACTGCGGGTGTGTTCGGACTGGTCTACCGCGGTCCAGGATACCGAGATGGCTTTGGTGTGCGTGGGGACACCGAGCCAGGCCAATGGGAATATCGATCTGGGCTCCGTTTTGCGCGTCTGTGAGCAGATCGGCCAGGCGCTCGCCTCCAAAAAGGATTACTTCACCGTAGTGATCCGAAGCACCGTCATTCCAGGCACAGTGCAAGGAACTGTCATACCGACACTGGAAAGCCGTTCCGGGAAAAAGGCCGGTGTTGATTTTGGCGTCTGCATGAACCCGGAGTTCCTTCGTGAAGGCACGTCTGTTTCTGACTTCTATAATCCTCCGAAGACCGTCATCGGTGAATTTGACGAGAAATCTGGGAATAAAGTGGCCGAACTCTATAAAGATTTGCCCGGGCCACTGGTTCGAACACAATTGAGGGTGGCAGAAATGGTTAAATACGCCGATAACTCATTTCACGCTCTCAAAATCTGTTTTGCCAACGAGATAGGTAATATTGCACAGGCCTTGGGTGTCGACAGCCACGAGCTCATGGAGATCTTCTGCCTGGATACAAAGCTAAATCTGTCGCCCTACTACTTGAAGCCCGGATTTGCTTTCGGGGGATCCTGTCTGCCGAAGGACTTACGGTCCATTTCATACCATGCTAAGGCCAAGGACATTGCTGCGCCCGTTCTGGGCGCTATTCTTGAGAGCAATGAATATCAAATCAAAAAAGTCGTTAACAAACTGATGTCCTACAAACGGCGCTCTTTGGGGTTCCTGGGGCTGAGTTTCAAGGAAGGTACGGACGATCTGCGCGAGAGTCCAATCGTCGAGGTCATCGAAACGATGATTGGCAAGGGCTACACAGTCCGGATACATGACCGTAATGTGTCTCTGGCAAAACTCATTGGGGCGAACAAACAATACATAGAAAGGGAGATACCACATATCTCAGAGCTGCTGTGTTCTTCTCCAGAAGAGCTTGTTTCGCAAAGTGATGTCCTGGTGATCGCGAGCAAGGATGAGGCTTACTCCAAGTTGCTGCAGAACGTAAACGGGAATAAGAGCATCATTGACCTGGTGAGGCTCTTCACGCCCGAGCGTCATCCGAAGGCGGAATACTATGGGATCTGCTGGTAATCTTGGTTCTGGCAGTCACCCACATCGCCCGCCCGATTAAGCACCCGGATGACTCGGTTAGGTGTAGGCGAGAATCCTTTCCTGAACGCGATGATCGAAGAACAACCACATATTTCTGTCTGTATCTGCACTTATAAGCGGCCAGACTTTCTGAAGCGCTTATTGGGTGAACTCGGCGAGCAGGATACGAACGGTCTATTCACATATTCGATCGTGGTTGCCGAAAACGATCATTTACGATCTGCTGAAGGTGTGGTGACAGATTTCGCAGCCGTCTCCTCCGTTCCTATCAGGTACTGCATTGAGCCTCGACAGAACATTGCGCAGGCGCGGAATAAGGCAGTTATGAACGCCAGTGGGGACCTTGTCGCTTTCATCGATGATGATGAGTTTCCGATCAAACAGTGGTTGCTGACCCTGTTTAAGACGCTAAAAGAGTACAAGGTAGACGGCGTACTTGGCCCTGTGAAACCACACTTTGACGCCAAGGCACCACAGTGGGTCATCGAGGGCGGGTTCTACGATCGGTCAGTGCTCCCGACCGGGTTACTCCTCGACTGGACCAAGTGCCGAACCGGCAACGTACTACTGACAAGCCGCCTCTTCGCAGACGCTCAGCCGTTCAAGCCTGAGTTTCTGTCTGGAGAGGATCAAGACTTCTTCAGGAGAATGATCGAAAAGGGGCACACGTTCATCTGGTGCAAAGAGGCCGTGGTGTACGAAGTCGTTCCGCCGATACGCTGGAAACGGAGTTTTCTGGTGAGGCGAGCATTGATGAAGGGAGTCTTCTCGCTTCACAATCACGGTTCCTCACCACTGCCAATCCTGGAATCACTCATCGCGGCATCAGCGTACGCGGCCGCGCTGCCGGTTGTGCTTGTCTTGGGACAGGCTAGTTTCATGAGCTGCGTATACAAGCTCTCTTATCACATGGGCAGGCTCCTTGCACTCGTGGGGGTCAACCCGATCAGACAGCCATACGTCACTGAGTAGCACCGACATATGCGTTGGGTAGAACGCGTCTATCCTGGTTCCCTCTAAGGTCATGAAATCGTAGGAAAGTTGCTAGACAACAGATCCGGTGAACTGCTTTATCTTGCCGAAATTCGCGAAAGACGTTCTGGCATAGAACGTTCTCACATGTCTTAAGATGTGTCTCACCAGAATCTTTTCGGTCTTAGTAAGGACCTGACAAAGGAATATCGGCTTAAGCGAGACGCAGGAGTTTTGGAGGCAAGCTCGTGATAGTTTGCGGGAAAGAGATAAACATTCGTGGGCACCTGATCCGGATCGCCAGCCCCGATTCGGACCAGTTCGAACTCCTAAACGACCCCGAGGCAATGCTGGACGGCTTGCGAAAATGCGGCATTCGGATCGACCTCTTCTCGTTCATGCAGATAATGCCTGAAACCTCTCCAAAATTCGCCTATCCCACGGAGTGGGACAATTTCGCTGTACTGCCAGTCACAACTTTTGACCAATGGTGGAAGCGGCAGGCTCATCAAAGTGTCCGGACAAAGGTCAAGAAAGCGGAAAAGCAGGGGATTGAGGTCAGGGAGGTACCTTTCGATGATGTTCTCGTTCAAGGAATCTGGGAGATCTACAATGAGTGCCCTGTGCGCCAGGGAAGGCCGTTCTGGCATTACGGGAAGGACCTCGAGACCGTGCGCAAGATCACGGCAACCTTTCTCGACAGAAGCATTTTCATCGGGGCGTTCTTCGAGGGCAGACTGGTTGGTTTCGTGAAATTGTTGATCAACAGATCTCAATTCGTGGCGAGCACCATGCAAGTAATCTCTAAGATCCAACTTAGAGACAAGGCACCGACGAATGCGCTGATTGCTCAATTGGTTCGGTCCTGCGCGGATCGAGAGATACGCCATCTCACGTACGGAAAGTTCTCCTATGGAAGGAAACAGCGGGACAGCCTTAGCGATTTCAAGCAATACAACGGATTCCAGCGCATCGAAGTACCTCGCTACTTTGTACCTATGACTCGCACTGGTCGGCTTGCCTTTCGACTCGGACTACACCACGGCATTGTCGATTATCTCCCCGAACCCGTAGTTGCCAAGCTCCGCGAGCTGCGGAGCGCCTGGTACAACCGCAAGCTTCGATCAGTCGCGCAAGCTTCCTAGGACATAGCAAACATGCCAGGAATCGTCGGTCTTATAACCAAAATGCCGCGCGAAAGGGCCGAGCAAGAACTGCTCCGGATGGTGGAGACCATTCGCCATGAGTCTTTTTACGGGACAGGAACGTGGATTGACGAATCTCTGGGTGTATACGTCGGATGGACTGTACGGAAGAATTCCTTTTCCGACGGAATGCCGCTTTGTAACGAACGCGGGGATGTCTCTCTCGTCTTCTCAGGGGAGGAGTACCCCGAGCCGGGGAGCGCTCGCCGCTTGAAGGAGCGCGGGCACGGACTCGAGATGGAGGGGCCATCCTACCTCGTTCACATTTATGAGGAGAGTCCTGTTTTTCCGGCGTGCCTGAACGGAATGTTCCACGGCCTACTCATGGACCGGACGCAAGGTACCGCGATGCTCTTCAATGATCGGTACGGGATGCATCGGCTCTACTATCATGAATCGAAGGAGGCTTTCTATTTTGCTGTAGAAGCCAAGGCCATTCTCGGGGTCCGGCCCGAACTTCGGACGGCAGACCCAAGGGGCATGGGGGAGTTTATCGCCTGCGGGTGTGTGTTGGAGAACCGGACAATTTTTGAGGGCATCCGTGTGTTGCCGAGCGCTGCGGCCTGGCTCTTTCGCGATGGCTCAATCAAGCAGAGAAGCAAGTATTTCCAGCCGCGGGAATGGGAGGAGCAAGACCCGTTGGAGCCGGAGCGGTATTACCAAGAACTTCGGCACGTCTTCTCGCGGAATCTCCCTCGGTACTTCAATGGTCGTGAGCGAATCGCGATGTCCCTAACCGGAGGCCTGGACACCCGGATGATCATGGCATGGAAGAAGCCGGCCTCGGGATCTCTACCCTGTTACTCCTTCGGAGGGACCTACCGCGACTGTCATGATGTCCGGCTGGCGCGGCAAGTGGCGAATGTGTGCCAGCAATCCCACAAAGTAATTCCCGTCGGAGACGAGTTCCTCACTCGCTTCCCCCATTACGCGGAGCGTACGGTGTACCTCACCGACGGATGCACCGACGTGAGTCATTCCCCTGATCTCTACGTGAACGAGCGGGCCGCGGAGATCGCCCCCGTCCGGATGACGGGAAACTACGGCGGTGAAGTACTCCGGCGGGTGCGGGCGTTCAAGCCGGTGGAGCCCACCGAAGGGCTGTTCCGTCCGGAGCTTCTCTGTCACATTGGTGCAGCCAGCGAGACGTATGCTCAACTTATTCGAGTCCACCCGCTTTCTTTCGCCGTGTTCCGGCAGGCCCCATGGCACCACTACGGCCTTCTCGCGCTGGAGCAGACCCAACTCTCGTTGAGGTCTCCCTATTTAGACAACGACTTCGTCCAGACGATTTTCCGCGCGCCGGAGTCGGCTCTCGCTAACAATGACATTAGCTTGCGGTTGATCGCCGATGGGGACGCGGCTCTCCGGCGGATCCGAACCGACCGCGGCTTCGGCGGAGACCAGGGACGGGTTTCCGCCGCGGCTTCGAGGAGCCTCCACGAATTCACGTTCAAAGCGGAGTATGCATACGACTACGGTATGCCCCAGTGGGTGGCTCGGATCGATCATTTGTTCTCCCCGCTCCACCTCGAACGGCTCTTCCTTGGCAGGCACAAGTTTTACCATTTCCGCGTCTGGTACCGGGATGTCCTCTCCAGGTACGTTCAGGAGATGCTGCTCGACACGCGGACGCTTTCCCGGCCTTACCTCCAACGGAATACGCTTGAAACCATGGTGCGGGGCCATATCCGAGGAGATCGGAACTACACCACCGGGATCCATAAGGTGCTCACCTTGGAACTGATACATCGACTTTTCCTGGATTCGACACCAGAGAAGGCTCGGCTGCGGCTTCCGACACGGGCCTTTGCGGGGAGTAGGTGAATGCCTTCGCTGGTTGCTGCTGTCGTTTGCGTCCTCGGGATCTTCGGGCTTTTCGTGCTTGATCGGGACAGCCAGTCCCAGACTTCCAAAGCCCTTTGGATTCCCGTGGTCTGGCTTTGGATTGTCGGGTCGCGGGAGGTGTCCCAGTGGCTTGCCGTATTTGGCATCGGGCATGCTGGAGCAGAACTCGACTCACCGGACCGTTACCTTTCCCTTGAGAGTGGTAGCCCTCCTGACCGATTGGTTTTTACGACACTGCTGGTTTTTGGCGTAGTCGTCCTTGTAAGTAGAGGACCGGAAGTAGGACGTCTCCTGCGCGCGAATTTACCGATCCTTTTGTTTTTTCTCTACTGCGCCGTGAGCGTCTTCTGGTCCGACTACCCCGACGTTGCGTTCAAGCGATGGCTCAAAGCCGTGGGCGACGTTGTGATGGTCACGGTCGTCTTGACCGATCGGAATCCGTACGCGGCGGTTAGGCGGCTCCTCGCGCGGACGGGCTTTCTGCTGATACCACTATCCGTACTGTTGATCAAGTATTATCCTGAAGTGGGGAAGGGATTCAAGCATTATGGGGCCCCGTTTTACGTCGGGGTTACAACGAACAAGAATCTTCTCGGGATTGTGTGCGTGATCTTCGGACTGGGATCCTTGTGGCGTTTTCTCGCTGCGTATCAGGACAGAGGAAGCACGCACCGGACCCGATACCTGGTCGTTCACGGTACCCTTCTGGCGATGGTCCTGTGGCTCTTTCAGATGGCTAAATCCTTAACGAGCCTATCCTGTTTCCTGCTGGCAGGCGGTTTAATGGTGGCGACCAACCTTGGCACACGTGCCCGAAAGCCATGGGTCGTGCACTTTCTCGTGACGGCAGTGGTGTTAGTTTCCTTCTCTACCTTGTTCTTCGATGTCGGCGGGTTCGCCCTGGAGACAATGGGAAAGGACCCGTCGCTCACCGGTCGGACCAAAATCTGGGATTTGGTCCTCGGTCTGAGCGGGAACCCGCTGTTCGGAACCGGGTTCGAGAGCTTCTGGCTCGGGCCGCGACTCGAGAGGATCTGGAGCGTCATCTGGTGGCACCCAAATGAGGCTCATAACGGTTACATAGAAGTATATCTAAACCTTGGATGGATAGGACTGGCACTGCTCGCCGTCCTTGTCGTGACGGGATACCGCAACGTCCTCCTCGTGCTCCGCCGGGATTTGGACGTAGGCAAGCTTATGCTGGCGTATTTCGTCGTCGGCGTGGTGTACAACTTTACAGAGGCAGGGTTCAGGATGCTGAACCTCGTTTGGATCACCTTTCTCCTGGCGATAATGGCTGTTCCGGGAGCTTGGGCACGAACTAAAACCAAGAGTGCTGTGCAACTAGACCCGTTCAGCCAGCAACTGGCCCCGCCTCTGGAGGAAGTCCGACCCTCATGCAACCTTTAGTATCGATTCTCATCCCTGCGTTCAACGCGCAGGAATGGATGGCTGACACGCTCCGCTCTGCGCTTGCACAAACCTGGGAACGAAAAGAGATTATCATCGTGGATGATGGTTCCACCGATCAAACGCTGGCGATGGCGCGGCAGTTCGAGTCGAACAGTGTTCGCGTCGTCACACAAGAAAATCAGGGCGCTTCCGCAGCAAGGAACAAAGCCTTCTCTCTCTGCCAGGGGGATTACATTCAATGGTTGGACGCCGACGATCTACTGGCACCCGACAAAGTCGCCAGGCAAATGGATGCACTGGGCCAGTATCCCAGCAAGCGAACGCTGCTTTCTTCAGCCTGGGCTCGGTTCATGTATAGGTATTATCGGGCGGAGTTTGTGCCGAGTGCACTTTGGTGTGATCTCTCGCCCACGGAATGGCTCCTGCGCAAGTTGGGACAAAACCTCTTCATGCAGCCTGCCACGTGGCTCGTGAGTCGCGAGTTGACCGAAGCGGCCGGTCCGTGGGACACACGACTCTGGGTAGACGATGACGGCGAGTACTTCTGTAGGGTCCTACTGGCAAGCGACGGCGTTCGATTCACGCCGGAAGCGAAGGTTTACTACCGGATCTCTGGTTCCGGCAGCCTCAGCTACATCGGGCGATCGGACAGAAAAGTCCAGGCCCACTGGCGCTCCATGCAGCTGCATATTGGCTATTTACGGTCATTGGAGGACAGCGAAAGGATTCGAGCTGCTTGTGTGAAGTACCTGCAGACTTCGCTGATTCACTTCTACCCGGAATGGCTGGACATTGTTCGGCAGGCCGAGGAGATGGCTAGGGACCTAGGCGGGCAACTGGAAGTTCCGCGCATGCCGTGGAAGTACTCTTGGATCGAGACGATCTTAGGCTATGGTATGGCTAAACGTGTCCGATTCCGTCTGCCGCAGATGAAACAGTCTCTGATGAGGCTTTGGGACAAAGTGCTGTTCCGCATTGAAAATCGGCGCTTTGCAGACCATCTACGAACATGAGAACCTGCGTGAGCCGCTGGGCTGTGCCCTTTAGCCAGGAGTGGAGTCATTTTGAATTATTGAAAAAAACGCTGAGGCTTACGGGAAAAGCGGCATGGTCTGTTGGTAGCCCCATGTATCGGCAACGAATGATCATAGTACAATGCCTGCGAGGCCCGTCGGAGGGCTAGGCGGCGTTCCAGAGGTCCCACCATAGCACGCAGTCGCGTTGAAGGTGGTCGTGTTCGTCGTTCCGTTGGCGGTTACGGTGTTGAAGCAATTCATGGCCGGTATCGCGTTCGCGTGACCGTTAACACCAGCGATGTTGCCGCCAGTGACATCAGGTCCAATGGCAGGCCAGGGAAGGGTCCCCCACCAGCTAGGTTTGACACTCAGGAAGAACGACGCTGGCAGAGTTTGAGTAACTCCATTGGTCCATGTGGATATTCCTAACGCACAGTCATACACTCCATGAATGAATGCGGTGGAATACGTCGTGTTTAAACTGATAGAAGCGTCGTTCGAGCCATCGTACCCATAGCGAATACAAACCGAATTGCCAAAGGCAGATGCAGGGGAAATCTTTACTCCTGCATATCCCATCGAAGTCGCGTGCGGCGAGCCGGCAATGACGCCCACTAGATTGTTATAAACCTGAAGGTCATTCACATCGTAGGCAAAATCGTTGCCACCATCTTCCCACTGTGCGCTTCCTACTTGCAAAGCTCCGCGAGCGTTCATGGGTGGAACGTACTGATGTGCTCCCTTAGCGTAAGTGCGAAAAAACGTGGTGTGGCTACTTGACCCCCAGTAGTCGTCTACTTGATTGAAGTTGCCGATGTTGCCTTCCAGTAAATTCATCATCGGGTGGGCACCGTGCCAGTCTATATCGGATTGATGCCAAGACAACTGCGACTGATGGTAGTTGCCATCCAAATAGTTGTAGGCCACAACATTTCCGGATGACCCCCACTCAAACATGACGCTCACATGCTGCCGCCAGAAGATGTTGTTGATGATCAAGCTGGCCGAGGTCTTATGCCCCAATGTAAGTTGGTTGTCCGTCCCTCCAGGGCCGTGGTTGTAGCCATCGTGAAAAAAAGAATCGCGCACTTCGCAATGCGTGTCGTGGTACATCCACATGTGGGCGTTGTCCGCGAAGTCGTTCTCCACTCCCTTGACCCAACTGGCGTAAGCGCCTTCCATTAGGATTACTACCGTATAACCTGTATTGAAGGAGGAAATTTTCAAGGATTCGAGGCCAGCATTGACCGCCGCCGCCCGATTGAATCGATAGACCACGGGGCTATTGCTGTAGTTAATGTACAGTGGGGGGTCGATGGTCAGCGTCGTGCCCGCTACATTGGTGACACGCACTATTTGTCCTGAGTCTCCGCCGAATCCTCCGTTGCACCAAGAGCAAGTGCCACCATGTCCCGCCTCGGTCATGTAGCTATAGTTGGTTTGTGTCAGCATGAGCAGGCTGCCAACACCGATGCCGCTTGCGCTTGCGACCGCAATGGAGGTGGCCCCCTTGGACGCGGTGCTCATGGTGGTGCTGGTTCCTGCCGCTACCGGCCACTGCGAAGAATTACTAGAGTTGCCAAATCTGATGGCGGAATCACCGCTCCCGTTCAGTTTAAGCGTGGTATTGTTCGCGCCGCCGCCTCGCAGCACCACGTTGCTGGGAATCACAAGGTAGCTGTTGATGAGGAATGTCCCCGACGACAGCAGCACAAATTGGTTTGCGCCGCAGCCATTTAGGGCTGTTTGGATACCGGAAGTTGCGTCGGAAGCGCCGTTGCCATATGTAGAGGCTTGAATCGTGGAACCACACTGCGTCCAAGAACCGCTTGGAATCCCTCCAGGAACACCTGCGGTGCTCCAGTCAATAGCCCGAGTGGGATCAAGGATTCCAGACCAAGCTTGTGCGTGCGCGGCACTTGGAACAAATGCGAGCAAAATGAAAAGAAATAAAACCAACCGCGCGCGTTTCATTTCGTCTCCTAAACGCCCGATGGGTTAGCCACCCGTGTTACATTTGCATGCAGAGGAAGCAATCATACGTCTCTTCGTCCTAATCAGATTAGGTCTACAGTCAATGTCAAATCTACTGGCAATGCGTACAGTTTCCGGCCAGGGTTATGACCAATACCTTAGCCAGCAGACAGCGGTTACTATGGCCAAAGGTCTGCAGCCGCTTGTCTCCAATCCTCGGTTTCCTATTCCAGCATGTGGGATAAGACTCGCCGTTACAAGCACTTACCTCGATCTGAGAGCCAACCTATGGCAACGTCCTCAAATTGGAGAAGCAAAAAATCAAAAGCGTTGGGGAGCCACCCTGCGTCATCGATCCGGAGCAATACTTCCTCGTCAAGCATTGAGGGTTGGCATCAGGCACATGGCAAGAGGTAGATCGCGGTTGTTATCGGTAATCGAACTTTTCACTACAATGGAAAAACGGGGTGGGATAGAGCGCTTGGCAAGAGTGCTCTCCAAAGCCTCGCGAGCTGGGACCCACTTGTCCTTTTTGATGTGTGGTCTGTTTTTCCTTGTGGGTTTGTCGACTTGTTTTGCCGGAGATGTGGTTCATATTCACGGCAAGCGGCAGCACCCCACTGAGGACGAGACGGTTCGGAGACTAGCTGATTTTTACGGCCTCACGCTCTATACAGTTGATGTTAGCTCCCAGGATGCGGTTAATCGTGCGATTTCGCGGATGAGGAGCCCTGATACCCTCGCTGTCCTGACCTCGCAAGATGCGCTGTCAGAGCTCGACAGGAAACAGGTTCAGGCGGCTTTACGGAGGCCGAAGGCGCCGGGCATCCCGATATTGGTGTTTGGAGTCGCAGCCCGAGAAGATGCAAACGAATTGAAAGTCTGGTCGGGTGGTGCTCTCAAGGAGTGCGTGCCGCTGGTAAACGATTTTCGGCCGAAGGTGCTGGAAGTAAGGAGGGCAGAGGCACTGACCCGCACGCTCGCTGGCTTGGACCTCCCTGCAGTAGCTTCTCCCACTTGCAGCATGCAATTTGAGCCAGCGGCCGCGATACAGACCGTGCTCACCGCGCGTGGGGACGACGGGGCGAATGCTGCGGTTCTAGTTCGCGCTCAGTCCAAGACTGCTGAGACATTCTTCGTCCCGGAGATGGAGCCGTTTGACCTCTCGTGGCTTGGCAATCGCTGGGAACTGCCAGCCGTTTTCTCCTCTATGGCGCCGTTCATCTTGTTTCTGTCCTGTGCGGCTGGAGATTACGGATGGCACTTGGACGGACACTACGCCAACTTGACAATAGATGATCCATGGCTGACTCAGCCGTACGGTCATCTTGATTACCCCGCTCTGCTGGGCCAAATGGAGAATCACAATTTCCATACGACCATCGCTTTCATCCCGTGGAATTTCGATCGTAGCGAGTCTGCCATCGTCGCTCTATTTCGCGCACATCCAGAGCGGTTCTCCATCTGCGTCCACGGCAACAATCATGACCACAAGGAATTCGGCGACTACGCTATTAATTCGCTTCCGCAGCAGATCGCGGACATTAGACTAGGGGTCGCAAGAATGGAACGATTCCGCGCCATGACAGGCATTCCGTATGATCGATTCATGGTTTTCCCTCATGGCGTTGCACCAGAAGCGACATTTGCGGTGCTCAAGAGATATGACTTCCTGGGAACGACGAATGTTGTGAGCGTCCCTCTTGGCGCCACCTTTCCGACCGATCCAGCATTTTTGCTGCGACCGTATACGGTTGCCTTTGCGAATTTCCTCAGCATGTCTCGCTATCCAGTCGGCGGGCAGCTTCCTCGATTGGAGATCGCGATCCAATCCTTTCTGGGAAATCCATTGCTGCTTTATGGTCACGAGGATCTTTTCGTGGAGGGCATCGGCGCGTTTAACGTATTCGCAGACTATGTTAATCAAGTTCAACCTAATACGCAGTGGACGAACCTAGGCGAGATTGCACGTCACTCGCATCTTGTTCGGCGGCGCGCGGATGGTGCGTTCGAGGTTCGGATGTTCTCCAATGAAATGGACCTGAAGAATCCAACGGATCGCGATGCAGTGTTCTACATTGAATGGGAAGAAGACTTCTTATCGGCTATTCGTTCGTTGACGATCGACGGTGTTCCCACTGCTTTTGAGCGGTCCAAAAACATGAAAGCTCTTCGCCTGGTAATTCCAGCGCGTCAAGTCCGGAAGGTCCGTATTGCATATCAAAATGATCTGGACCTGTCCCGCGAGGACATCCGCAAGAGCGAGGTCCGCACTTACGCCCTGCGACGGATCTCCGACTTCCGCGATTTGTACCTTTCTAGATTTAGCTGGGGCCGCGACATCAAAAAGTACTACTACCGTTATGGCTGGAATTCAGTCGAATTGCACCTGGAGCAGAAGTGGTGGGCCTACGTGACGTGTATAGCGTTAGCGCTTGTTGTACTCGGGTATCGCCGGCTGAGAACCAGAAAACAAGCTGCGAAGAGAGCTACGAATTGATGGCCTTGAATGGTTCGATCGCTTTGCTGCAGGGCTGCAATGTGACGACGACTTGCGGAGCGGCACACACAACCAGCACCTGCGCAATGGGCATGCGGATATCGTGAACATCCAGACCGTGAATCCGCCCTTGGACGGCCGCTGGGATGGACTAGTTGCTCGTCACTCGAAGGCATCGGCATTTCATCAACGCGGCTGAGCGAAGAACGTCAATGGCAAATTAGTCTGCGAACGGACACGAGCATCTGCAACCACATAGATCGCCTGCAGGAGCTCGTTCACGCTATTTAACTCCCGGAGATATGGGTTACAAGCAGACCGAATTCCGTGCAAAGCTGTGCTCCGAGAACGCAGTCTTCCGGTATGATGTTTCATGAAACTGAACTGCGGGAGGTTTTCGAGATTCACCTCGAATCCAAACCTGTCGAGCGCGGGTTCTTTGCGGATATTTGGTCCCAGAGTGGGCCGCAGTCGGTCGTCGCGGACGCTACTGCAGTGAGATCGCCCCGGCGGGAAGTTTTGTACGAAGACAACATACAACGTCCATGACAGGCCCTTTTTTTTTGTCGCAATCGTAGGATCAGACCTGTTTCGGGGAGGGGTTGCACGAGAATGAGAATACTGTTGACAGGCCATAAAGGCTACATCGGCACCGTCATGGCGCCGCTGATGGCCGACGCGGGCCACGAAGTGGTGGGATTGGACAATGATCTTTTCGAGCAGTGCACCTTCGGCGACGCCCCGCGAGAATTTCCTTCCATCCGGAAGGACCTGCGCGACGTCGAGCTGAAGGATCTCAAGGGATTTGAGGCGGTTATTCATCTCGCGGGACTTTCGAACGATCCGTTGGGCAACTTGAATCCGAATCTGACGTACGACATCAATCATCACGCTTCGGTGCGTCTTGCGCGACTCTCAAAGGAAGTGGGCGTGAAGCGCTTCCTGTTTTCCTCTTCGTGCAGCACGTATGGCGCGGCCGGCGACAAGATTCTGGACGAGACTGCGGAATTCAATCCGGTCACACCCTATGGCCGCTCCAAGGTCCTGGTCGAGCAAGATGTGGCCCTTCTGGCGGGGCCGGAGTTCAGCCCCGTGTTCCTGCGCAATGCAACAGCTTACGGCGTTTCTCCACGTCACCGGTTTGACCTGGTGCTCAACAATCTCACGGCGTGGGCGCTGACGACGGGGCGCGTATTCATCAAGAGCGACGGCACGCCGTGGCGCCCGATCGTGCACATTGAAGATATCTCGCGCGCGTTTCTTGCGGCTCTCGAAGCTCCGCGCGACGTAATTCACAACCAGGCGTTCAACGTGGGGCGCAGCGAAGAGAATTATCAGATCAGGGATTTGGCCGACATCGTTAAGGAAACCGTTCCCGGCTGCACGGTCGAATTTGCGGAAGATGCGGGTCCGGACAAGCGCTGCTATCGCGCGGATTTCGGCCGGATCAAGAAAGCGCTTCCGGCTTTCCAGCCAGTATGGGATGCGCGGCGTGGCGCGCGAGAGCTTTATGAGGCGTACAAAAGAGTCGGCCTGCGCGCGGAAGAGTTTGAAGGCGCAAGATACAAGCGCATCGACCACATCCAAGGATTGTTAGCGTCGGGGCGCCTGAATACGGACCTTCGCTGGCGATCACGGGATGCCGAGCACGTCCTGCAAGTGAAGAGCATTTGACAAGATTGCCGCCGAGCGACTGGTGAGACTTGATTTTTACGGAAACCAAGCTGCGAGGCGCCTTTCTGATCGAACTGGAAAAACACGCCGACGAGCGAGGTTTTTTTGCGCGGACGTTTTGTCAGGAAGCGTTTGAGGCGCACGGGCTGAATTCGCGAGTGGTTCAATGCAACGTATCGTTCAACCACCGCAAAGGAACCCTGCGGGGAATGCATTTTCAAATTGCCCCGTTTGCCGAAGCAAAGCTGGTGCGGTGTACATCAGGATCGATCCATGACGTCATCATTGACTTGCGACCTGCGTCGCCGACGTTCAAGCAGCACTTTGCAGTCGAGCTTTCAGCAGAAAACCGGAAAATGCTTTACATCCCGGAAGAATTCGCGCATGGATTCCAGACACTGAAGGACGACACGGAGGTTTTCTACCAGATGTCTCAGTCCTATTCCGCGGAACATGCGCGAGGCGTCCGCTGGAACGATTCGGCTTTTGGCATCAACTGGCCTGCTGGTGTGCGTACAATTATCGAGCGCGATCAAAATTACCCGGACTTCCTTTCGTAAGAGCGGTTTGAACGTCTTGAATATAAACGAACTCAGGAACGGTCTCGATCCTCTGGATGAGGGACAAGCGATGTACCGCTTGATCTCCCAGCTTTATCCCATTTGCCGCAGTATTACCGGGGACGGTCTTCGCCAGACGCTTCGCATCCTGCAGACACATATTCCGCTTGAAATGCGCGAAGTTCCTACCGGTACGCAAGTGTTCGACTGGACGGTGCCGAAGGAATGGAATATCCGCGACGCCTACGTGAAAAACTCAAAAGGTGAACGAGTTATTGACTTTGGAGAATCAAATCTGCACGTCGTCAATTACAGCATTCCCGTTCAGCGCCGCATCTCTCTTTCTGAATTGAAAGAACATCTCTTCGCGATTCCCGAGCGCCCGGATTGGATTCCCTATCGGACTTCCTACTACAAGGAAACTTGGGGATTCTGCCTTTCTCAACGTCAGCTCGAAGCATTAGCCGAAGACGAATACGAGATCAACATCGACTCGACGCTCAAGGACGGTCACCTCACTTACGGTGAGTACTTCCTCCCTGGCGAAACGCCGAACGAGGTATTGATCTCCTGCCACGCGTGCCATCCGTCTTTGTGCAACGACAATCTATCCGGCATCGCGCTGGGTGTTTGGCTGGCAAAGCATCTGAGAGGCTTGCCGCGGCACTGTTCTTATCGTTTTTTGTTCATTCCCGGCACGATCGGCGCCATTACCTGGCTGGCCCTGAATGAAGAGAAGCTTCCGCGCATCAAACACGGGTTAGTCCTCAGCGGAGTCGGGGATGCTGGCAAACTCCACTACAAGAAGAGCCGCCAGGGCAGCGAAGAAATTGACCGGACAGCTGCTCATGTTCTCAAGCATTCCGGAAATCCGTACGAACTCTTGGAATTCTCACCGTATGGCTACGATGAGCGGCAATACTGCTCGCCGGGAATCAATCTTGCGGTGGGGAGGCTCTCGCGCACTCCGCACGGTACCTTTCCGGAATATCACACCTCAGCTGACAACCTGGAGTTCGTATACCCGGATAAACTAGGTGAATCGTTCGCTGTCTGCCTGAAGATACTTTTCGTCCTGGAGAACAACGGAGCTTTTGTGAACGTGAGTCCAAAGTGCGAACCACAACTGGGAAAGCGCGGATTGTACCGCATGATCGGCGGGCAGTCCGATGCCGGGGTCAACGAGATGGCGATGCTCTGGGTGCTCAATCTTTCCGATGGAAGTCATTCTCTGCTGGATATAGCGGAGCGATCTGGTATTCGATTTGAGTCCATCCACAAGGCCGCGAATGCACTACAGGAACATCATCTTTTGCGGGAGAAATTCGAATTTGTGCCGACGGCTGCAGGCTAGCGGAAAAGGATAGAACTATGAATGCAATCTTCTTGGATGCGCCCGTCAATGACGATAAGCGCCGGGAACTTCTCTATCGCGGGCAGTTGCTGGTCTATTCTCCTACCCCGAGTTCACTCAAGCTCGTGAATTTCGCGCGCGAGATGGCGCAAGAAGCTTTCCATCCCCTTGACCCGGAAACCGCTCAGTTCCATCTACCCGTGGAGCGATTCGCAGAGATCCTTGCTGAGCTGAAACCAAAGTTCATCCATGCCCAGAAATCGAAGGAATGCATCCAGGAAATCTTGCGCGAACTCGGTGCGGACCCGAAGAAGACCTATTTTGACGTCCCTCGCATGCGCACGTCCACGAGTGATGATTACCTGACGTCGGGAATCGCTTACGCCTTCCATCCCCATCGCGATACCTGGTATTCGGCGCCGATGTGCCAGATCAATTGGTGGATGCCCATTTTCCCGATTGTCGCGGAAAACGCCATGGCGTTTCATCCGCGTTATTGGAGCCAGGCGGTGCGCAATGGCTCTGCCGAATACAACTACGCCGAATGGAACCGCACCAGCCGCCAGAATGCTGCGCAATTCGTGAAGCAGGACACCCGCAAACAGCCGAAGCCGGAAGAGCCGATGGAACTTGATCCCCAAATCCGGGTGATTGCCCCTCCCGGTGGCATGCTCTTGTTTTCGGGTGCGCAGATGCATTCGAGCGTGCCCAACAATTCCGGCCGCACGCGTTTCAGCATCGACTTCCGCACCGTTAACGTGGACGACGTTGCCGCGCGCCGCGGCGCTCCCAACGTGGACTCTGCCTGCACCGGGACCACTATGGGCGATTATCTCCGCGGCACGGACTTGGCGCACGTGCCAGAAGAATATTATTCGCTCTATGAGACCCAGCCAGCTTTTGCCAAGCCGGAGGAATTCGAAGCCGCTACTTCCGCTTAGGAGAGCAACAGTTAGCAACGTCATGACGACAGAAAGCCCAACCGATCAGAAACGGAAAGTTGTCGTGCCGAATCTGTGCGACAAGGTAGCCGTCGTAACGGGCGCCAGCTCTGGTATCGGGAAAGCGATTGCCTTAGCCCTCGCAGGAGAAGGCGCTCAAGTATGTCTGGTCGGCAGGAAGCTCGACGCCCTGGAAGATCTGGCCAAGACCGCGCAGCAGCATTCGCTGCGAGCACGCGCGTGCCGCGCGGACCTGACCCGCGAGGAGGACATTCACGCTCTCGTTGCGGATTTGGAGCGTAATGGTCGCCGCGTTGACGTCTTGGTTCATTGTGCGGGAGAAATTCGTCATGCAGAACACGCCCATGCCCCACTGTCGGATTTTGATGCCCAGTATCGAGCGAATGTCCGTGGACCTTATCTCTTGACCCAGAGTTTGCTCCCATTGCTGCGAGCCGGTTCAGGACAGGTGGTTTTCATCAATTCGAGCAGCGGCTTGCGCGCGCGCGCTCGCTCGGGGCAGTTTGCCGCAACGCAGCATGCCATGAAGGCCGTCGCCGACAGCCTGAGGGAAGAAGTAAACGCGGATGGTATCCGCGTTCTCTCCGTTTTCCCGGGACGGACGGCGACACCTCGTACCGAGCAGCTGTTTCGGGAAGAGCGCAAAGCGTACCGGCCCGAATTGCTAATGCAGCCCGAAGATGTGGCGGCTATGGTCGTTCACTCTCTGAAGATGCCGCGGACCTGCGAGATCACAGAAATTAGCATGCGGCCTTTGTTCAAATCTTACTAGGATAATTGATGACGGGGACAAATCAATTCGGCTGTCGCTTCTGCGGAACGAAGCTCGAACACACTTTTGTGGACCTGGGGATGTCCCCGTTGTGCGAGAGCTACCTTAGCGCTGAGCATCTAAATCAGATGGAGCCGTTTTATCCGCTACATGTCTATGTTTGCGAAAAGTGTTTCCTTGTGCAGCTCCAGGAATACGTTACGCCCAAGCATATCTTTAGTGATTACGCATATTTTTCCTCTTACTCAGACTCTTGGCTTGCGCATGCCAGCAAGTACACCGATCAAATGGTGGAGCGTTTCGCCATTGGCGCGCAGAGTCTCGTCGTAGAACTGGCGAGCAACGATGGCTATTTGCTGCAGTACTTTGTCGAGAAGCAGATACCAGTATTGGGAATCGAACCCGCGGCAAACGTCGCTGCTGTAGCGGTTCAGAAAGGCGTTTCGACTCTCGTCAAGTTCTTTGGCGCGGAAACAGCACGCGAACTCGCGGCCTCCATCAAGAAAGCTGATTTGCTCCTCGGCAACAACGTCCTCGCGCAGGTGCCTGACCTCAATGATTTTGTTGCTGGAATGAAAATCCTGCTCAAACCAGCTGGCGTGATTACCATGGAGTTTCCTCATCTCCAGCGGCTCATGGAGCAAAATCAGTTTGACACTATCTACCACGAGCACTTCTCCTATTTCTCTCTAGTAACGGTGGAAAAAATCTTCGCTGCACACGGTTTGACGCTGTTCGATGTCGAAGAGCTGCACACGCACGGCGGCTCCCTGCGTATCTATGCGCGGCACGCAGAGGATTCTTCGAAACCTGTTAGCGTTCACATTACTGACCTCCGCGCCCGGGAAGAATCCATGGGGTACTCGCGGATCGAGACCTACTCGCGTTTTGCTGAACAGGTCAAGGAGACGAAACGCAAGCTTCTCGAATTCCTGATCGAAGCTAAGCGCAGCGGAAAGAAGATCGCAGGTTACGGCGCGCCCGGCAAGGGCAACACCTTGCTGAATTATTGCGCGATTCGGACTGACTTCCTTGACTACACGGTGGACCGCAACCCCCACAAGCACGGCAGGTTCCTGCCGGGCACGCACGTTCCCATTTATCCACCCGACCGCATCCGGGAGACTCGGCCTGATTATGTGCTCATCCTTCCGTGGAATTTGAAAGACGAGATCATCAAGCAGAACGGCTTCATTCGCGAATGGGGAGGCAGGTTCGTCGTGCCTATTCCAGAGGTAAAGGTTTATGCGTAATAGGTCAATTGCGCAGAAAAAGAGGAACCCTATGAAAGTAGTCATATTCTGTGGGGGGCTAGGAATGCGCTTGAGGGAGTACGCCGACAACATCCCGAAGCCCATGGTGCCGATCGGTTATCGGCCCGTTCTTTGGCACGTGATGAAATATTACGCGCACTTCGGTCACAAGGACTTTATTTTGTGCCTTGGCTATCGCGCTGACGCCATCAAGCAGTATTTCCTGCACTACGACGAGTGCGTTTCAAACGACTTTTCGCTCTCAAAGGGCGGGAAAGATCTGCAGCTCTTCAATAGCGACATCCACGATTGGAACATAACGTTCGCTGAGACAGGCATGCATTCGAATATCGGTCAGAGACTCAAAGCCGTAGAGAAGTATCTGGCGGGCGAAGAGGTGTTCCTCGCAAATTATGCGGACGGCCTGACCGATCTCCAGCTCCCTAATCTCATCGAGTTCTCCAGGAATCACGGCAAGATCGCCACTTTTGTTTCTGCAAAGCCAAATCTAACGTACCACGTTGTCTCCGTCAGTCCGGGTGGTGTTGTGAACGAAATTAAGGCCATTCAGGATTCCAATCTCCGCATCAATAGTGGCTATTTCGTTCTCAAACAGGACATTTTCAAATTCATGCAGAACGGGGAAGAATTAGTTCTTGAACCCTTCCAGCGCTTGATTCGCGAAAAACAATTGATGGCTTACGAGCACAATGGTTTTTACGCTTCCATGGACACCTTTAAGGACAAACAGCAGTTGGACGATCTGTATGCTCGCGGCGATGCCCCCTGGGAGGTTTGGAAAAACTCATCGCATCGCGAAGAGGTTGTGGTTCCGGTAATTGGGACCAGTGGGGACGACGCCACCTAGGCCAAAAACGACCTATGCTAAGACTTACTCTCGGTGAGCTCAGCAGGCCCCCGCGCCGCATTCTCTGCCTAGGCGCGCATTGCGACGATATCGAAATCGGATGTGGCGGGACGATCTTGCGGTTGTTGCGGGAGGATCCGGAACGTAAGATCTATTGGCAAGTCTTCAGCTCTAATCCAACGCGAAAACGGGAAGCAATAAAAGGTGCGCGCCTGTTTCTCGGAACAGCCAAATCCAAGAAGGTCGCGGTCCGAAATTACCGTGATAGCTTTTTCCCGACACTTCATCCACGAATTAAGATGGAGTTTGAGAAACTGAAGAAAGAATTTGTACCGGACTTGGTCCTGACACATTACCGCCACGATCTGCATCAAGATCATCGGGTCATCTGCGAACTGACCTGGAACACGTTTCGCAATCACCTCATCATGGAATACGAGATTCCGAAATACGACGGAGACCTGGGACAGCCGAACTTCTTCGTGCCGCTCGAGCAGGAAATTTACCAGAAGAAGGTTTGTTACATCATGGATACTTTCGAGACGCAGCACGCAAAGCGTTGGTTCGAGCACGAAACATTTCTTGCTCTCATGCGCTTGCGGGGAATGGAATGCGCTGCCCGGAGCGGCTACGCCGAGGCTTTCCATTGCCGCAAGCTGATACTGTGAAATTACAAGGAACTGAGGCGGCCAAGATCTCAGGTCGACTTGAAATCAAGATGAAAGACTTAAGGGAGAGAGCAATTCGTGGCGGTGTCGCGAAAATCTGTGCCCAGGCGGCTAATTTTCTTCTTCGCGTGGGTTCCGTGATGGCGCTCGCCCGGTTGCTCACTCCGAGAGACTTCGGACTCGTGGGTATGGTCACAGCTCTCACTGGAGTCCTCAGTCTCTTCCGGGATTTTGGGCTTTCATCAGCTGCGATCCAACGCGCGACCGTGACCGAGGAACAGATTTCGACATTATTCTGGATTAATATGTTGGTTGGAACGATCTTGGCGCTGTTAACGGTATTCATAGCGCCCTTTGTTGTCGGCTTTTATCACGAGCCGCGCCTTCTTGGCGTGACAGCTCTGCTTGGGGCTGGATTCCTCTTTAATGCCGCAGGCGTACAACACGGGGCGCTTCTGCAACGCCAAATGCGTTTTACAACGGTCGCGGCAATAGACATCTTATCCCTGGCGCTGAGCGTTGCGGTTGGAATTGGCATGGCAATTCGTAGTTACGGGTATTGGGCCCTCGTAGGAATGACTCTTACGGGTCCAAGCGTCTCCACTATTTGTGCTTGGATAGCCACGGCGTGGATTCCGGGGATGCCGCACAAACACGTCGGAATCCGCTCTATGATGCGTTTTGGGGGAACAATCACGCTGAACGGCCTTGTTGTTTACGTCGCCTATAATATGGAGAAAGTGCTTCTAGGCCGCTATTGGGGAGCAGACGTGGTCGGAATTTACGGTAGGGCTTTCCAGTTAACTAGCATACCGACGGATAATCTCAATTCGTCAATTGGCGGCGTGGCATTTTCAGCGCTATCGCGCGTGCAAGACGATCCCCAGCGTCTTATGAGCTACTTCCTCAAGGGCTACTCTCTGGTTTTGGCGTTGACCCTACCTATCACCATTCTGTGCACTCTTTTTGCTAATGACGCAATTTTCGTGCTCCTTGGACCAAAGTGGAAAGAGGCTATTCCCATTTTTCGCTTACTGGCCCCGACTATCTTGATTTTTGCAATGATTAATCCCTTCTCATGGTTGCTCTTCTCCATCGGGCGGGTTGGTCGAAGCTTGAAAATCGCTCTAGTCATCGCCCCTCTTGTGATTACGGCGATCGTTATCGGATTGCCTTATGGACCCAAAGGCGTTGCGCTTGCTTATTCAACGGTGATGACACTGTGGGTTGTTCCGCATATTGCGTGGTGCGTGCACGGCACCGTGGTCTCCGTCCGGGACGTTGCGCAGACCCTGAGCCGGCCGTTGGTTTCAGGCATCGTTGCTGGGGCGTTCGCCTTTGCACTGCAATTCTTTTGCGGTCAACTGTTGTCTCCGCTGCCCAGGCTCCTATTGGGAGTTACTCTTTTTGTTTTCGTCTATCTTGGAATGCTCCTGTACGTGATGGGACAGAAGGCGTTCTACGTGGACCTCGTTCGAGGGCTGCGGAGGCGTTCATCAGTCGAAGAAAGTGCGTTGGCTTCAGCCTAGCAAACGCATATGGGATCTAATTCATCGCAGCCACTGGTAAGTATCGTCACTCCCGTGTATAACGGGGCGCGCTACCTCTCGGAATGCATCGAAAGCGTTCTTGCTCAGACCTACTTCAACTGGAACTACACGATCGTCAATAATTGCAGCACAGACGGGTCGCTTGCGATTGCCCAGGAATATGCAGCCAAAGATGAGCGGATTAGGGTCCACACGAATGACCATTTCGTTGGGATGATCGAAAATCATAACATCGCATTTGGTCTTATTTCTCCAGAGAGCAAATACTGTAAAGTTATCTGCGCCGATGATCGGATCTACCCTGAATGTATTTCGCAGTTAGTTGAATTAGCCGAGCGCAACCCTGCAGTCGGGATCGTAGGGTCGTATGCGATAAGCGATGATGGGATTCCTTCGCTTGGATTGCCCCATGACACTAGTGTCTTTAGCGGTCGCCATATCTGCCGACTGTACCTGCGAGGTGATATTGACTCTTTTGCAACGCCATCTACTGTTTTGTACCGGTCAGCTATAGTTAGATCTCGCGTGCCTTTTTTTCCTGGGTCTGCTGCAAGCTCCGATTTGGCTGTGTGTTTTATCTGCCTGCAAACAAGCGACTACGGGTTTGTCCACCAGATTCTGTCTTTTCGCCGGATTCATCGTGAAGCCAAGAGCACCCAACTTCAAGAACTTAACAGCTTTTTGGTAGACCGGATCGATTTTGTGGCCGAGTACGGCCCGATATTCTTGAACGAAGCAGAACGTAAGGCGCGGCTGGCGCAGTTGCTGGAGGAATATTACAGATACCTTGCAATAGGCGTCGTTAATTTTCAAAATAGCGAGTTTTGGGATTTCCACAAGAGCAGACTCGACCGCCTTGGATACCCACTCTTTTGCGGGCGCTTGACATGGGCAGTAGTCAATAAAATATTTAATCTTATATTTAACCCTAAGCAAACGTTTGAGAAAATTCTGAGGCGTCGAAGAGATCGAGTGTGGAAGCGGCCCGGCAGTGGCGCATGAGTACAAGAGCCAACATCCTACGGATTCTGTACGTAACGCCATATTGGCCTCACAAAGGAGCCACTGGTGTCCACGTCCGGTCTCTTAACCTGCTCCGTGCTTTGCAGCAGATGGGGATCGTAGAGCTCTTGGTCTTGGGCGACGAGTACGCAAAGCGTGAGCGGGTCTCGGAGGCGGACTTCGACCCAAAGGTTGCACACACTCTTGAGGTAAAGCCGGATCGAAATAAGGGGCTGATCGAAAGGGTCAGATGGACATTAGATCCGAGAAGCCACTATCCGTACGGTTGCGGCGTGGGAGACGAGGCGATGCGCCGTGTTCTTGGTAGCCTCGATGAATTCGACCTGATCTGGTTCTTCAAGCCTCGCTCGCCGGACATGTTTCCGAACGCAGCCTGGCCGTGCTCGGTGTTAGACATTGATGATGTGCCGAGTACATATGAGCGCTCAAAGTTGCAAACAGGAGATGGGCTGCTAGAGCGTTTTTTGACTCTCCGAAGGCTGCTTGTTTGGAGGCGCAGGGAGAAGTTGCTCGGAGACCGATTCACTGTACTCACAGTGTGCAGTGAGGAAGACAGACAATACTTAAGCGGAATGGGATTGAAATCGCCCATTCACGTTATCCCAAACGGATTTGAAAGACCCTGTGCCGAACCGGTTCGCAACCCGGCGACTCCGCCAAGGATTGGGTTCATCGGACTGCTTGATTACTTCCCAAACCGCGACGGAATCCATTGGTTTGTGAACAAGTGCTGGCCGCGCATCAAATGCGCGGTACCGGATGCCCGGTTGCGACTTATTGGCCCAGGTAGCGATGGACCTTTCAAACCTGTTGGTCCAGACGTTGATGGCCTTGGCTGGGTCGCAAATCCCTCGGATGAGATCCAGACTTGGTCTCTTATGGTGGTTCCCATAAGAGTAGGGGGTGGCACCCGTGTCAAAATCGCTCAAGGCTTCAGCCAAAAGTGCCCGATCGTTTCGACTTCGCTCGGGGCACACGGTTACCAACCGCGGGACGGGCATGAAATGTATCTTGCTGATTCCGCTGAAGCATTCTCAAACGCCTGCATAAAGACCATTCGCGAGCCTGAAAAAGCCACACAAATGGCCGAAAGAGCCTGGTGCCAATACTTGGAAAAATGGACATGGGAGGCAATTCGTCCTCGAGTTTGGGCGGCGGCCGAAGATTGTCTGAGACTAGGCGGTCGAATTCTCACCCCGATTCAGGGAACACCGGGTCTAACACGGTCAGCGATCCGAATGCCAAAGACATGAATAGGATGAAAATGCCTAGATCGAAGCAAGGTGAAAGACTCAACCTGAAGGCCGGAGAATGGGTGGAGGTACGCAGCCGTCAGGAAATCCTGGCGACGCTTGACAAAAAGGGCTGCCTGGAAAATATGCCTTTTATGCCAGAGATGTTCGCATTTTGCGGCCAGCGTTTTCGTGTTTACAAACGGGCGCACAAGACCTGCGATACAGTCTTTCCCGTTCGCGGACGCCGGGTCAATGCGGCGGTGCATCTCGAAACGCGATGTGATGGACAAGCACATGGCGGGTGCCAAGCCGGCTGCCTGATGTTCTGGAAAGAGGCTTGGCTAAAACGTATCAGCTGCGACTCCCCCAGCGATGATTCCCCTCGCGTCGAAGCCGATTCTGGAAATATGACTGCCGCGTCAGCCGCCGGATGCACAGAATCGGACGTCTGGGCGCGCGCGAAGACATCCGACGCGGATGGTGGAGAGCCCGTGTATACATGCCAGGCCACGCAGCTGCCGTACGCGACGACCCACCTTGCCTGGTGGGATATCCGCCAATATTTCGAGGACCACTGGTCAGGAAACGTAGGTCTCTGGCGTGTTCTTTGCGGCTTAGTCTATTCGATGTACTACAACCTCAGCCAAGCGGGCATCGGACTGGGGCCCGCGATGCGATGGTTCTACGACAAGTTCCATCCGGTTTGGAACGGGACGCACTTTCCTAGGAAGACAGGAACTGTGCCCGAGGGGCAGCAGACACCGACTGCGATCCTCAATCTTCAACCAGGTGATCTCGTGCGCGTGAAGTCACATGAAGAGATCCTCCGAACGCTGAACACCGACAGCAAGAATCGCGGCCTCGTATTCGATGCCGAAATGGTTCCTTACTGCGGGGAAACCCACCGAGTCCTTAAGCGTGTTACCAAAATTCTTGATGAGAGAACAGGAAAGATGCAGGAGATGAAGAACCCTTGCATCATCTTAGATTCGGTCGTGTGTCAATCCCGATATAGCGGATGCCGAATGTTCTGCCCCAGAAGTATCTATTCATACTGGCGAGAGATCTGGTTGGAGAGGATTGCATCAAGGACATTTGGTAACTAAAGATAGTCCAGCTATCGAACCGACATCCTTGGGTATCCACGCGCAAACATACTCACAATCAAATGCCTTGAGGTTCGGGTTCAGGGATGGTCGAGAAGCCAGTACTCCTTCGGTCTGAAGGAGTGAAGGCAAGAGGAACAATTCGGTCGTATCAATCCGCGGACCAGTAAGGAAAGCGACACTAAGGACCATTGTCCTCCGCGTTTCCGCGAACACCAACCCTTCATCAAATATTCTGCGATCTTACCGGTTTATTATCCCTCTAATTCTTCCCGCCATAGCTTGCACAGCCTCCATAAAGCTTGTCTTCTGTAGCCGCGATACTTATCGCACATTTCCAGGATTCGGGCTTGAGAGATTTGCGGCCTAGCGAGGTCCTGGTTCCAGTAGCTGAGACGGTCGTTCTCCAAGGGAGTTTCGGACCCTAGTTAGGAGGGTAAGTCGTGTGACGACCTGTTTCCCACTTCCAAAGCAGTCTTGTAACTATATGAAAATAAGAAATTTAATGCAGATGTTCCAAAATCTCGTGCTTATGCGCCATTTCGGAAGCTCATTGGTAAATGTGAGCAAGGGTTTTCACCTTTCGGTCCGACATTTCCGGCGTATGGGGCTCGAGCTCACGGTCGGTTAACACGGGGGACGTAAACTGCCTGATGTCAATCACTTGACCGATGTGCATCCTAGGCCATGCCTCAGCCCCTCGTTGCTCCCTGTGGCAGGTTGATTGCGAAGAGAGAGCCTGGATGGGTGACGGTCTATCGTCAAAACCTACCGGGATTATGTTTTCTGGATCTATCCGACACAGTCGTTCACAGGGAGCTTCCAAATCAAGATGATCGCCGAGCGCAGCCGTGACCAGTGGTATGCACTCCAAGTGAGAAGTCGCTGGGAGAGTTCGACAGCGACTTTGCTCTCCGGCAAGGGATATCCAACCTTACTTCCTACATTTAGGGCCCAGAAGCGCTGGCGTGGCGGACCTAGGGAAGTGCCTGCACCTTTGTTTCCGGGATATGTCTTCTGCCAATTTGATGTTCACAAGCGTCTGCCTGTTCTCGTAACCCCAGGCGTGCTCTCTGTGGTCGGAAGAGGTCGCATTCCTGTTCCAGTCGAAGATTCAGAGATCGACGCGATTCAGAGAGTGATTTCCTCCGGTCTCCGGGCGGAACCTTGGCCTTATCTGGAAGTCGGTCAGCAGGTCCGTATTGAGGATGGGGCGTTGAGCGGCCTTGAAGGAATTCTGACCAGTTTCAAGGGAAGCCGTCGGATTGTAGTTTCCGTTTCCTTGCTTTGCCGGTCGGTGGCGCTGGAGATTGACAGGTCCGTAGTCTGCCCGATTCAGTCGGCGAGAAGCACATTGGTTGGACAACTTGCGATTCCTCATGTGCTCGAACCGGTGCTTGCTTAATCTGTCCCATTCTGGCGCTCGGCATTGAGCATAGGCAGGTTGAGTTTCGATAACAAAGTTTTGAAGCTGCTCGAAGAACTAGCAAACGGAATCTGCTCCAGGGATCGTACGAGGTCCGAACACAGATGGGAAATGCCTACTTGAGAATTCCGGCTCTCTGGGAACAAGGTGCACGCCGTGCGCGATATCAAAAGGTTATGTCTACCTTTGATGCTTCGGCTGCAACGCGGCCTGGTGTCTTTCAAGAAGAGACGTTCCAGAACATGCTCACGTTGGAGCGTCGTCGGGCAGAGCGATCCCGTAAACCGTTTGTCCTGATGTTGCTCGATGCCAGTCTATCTTCTGATGCCGGTACAGCCGACCTGTTGATGTCGCAGGTGACGTCGGTCCTTTTGAAATCCACCCGCGAAACGGATCTCGTCGGTTGGTATAAGAAGGGCGTCATTCTGGGTGTCCTCTTCACTGAAGTCAGCGTGGAGGTGACGACCCCGATCACTGAGATTTTGCATTCAAAAGTTGTAAGTGCTCTCCACCATGAGCTCAGCGGCAAAATCACTTCTACTCTTGCTGTCACGGTTCATCTCTTCCCGGAGAACCGGGATCGAGATGGGGCCGAACCGGTCGCGGATACCAGACTCTATCCAGATCTCTGCGGCGGAGGCTCAAAGAAGTCGCTTCCTCAGTCCATTAAGCGCGTGATTGATATTGCGGCAAGTGGTGCTCTGCTTCTGATTCTTAGCCCTCTCCTTGCCGCGATAGCGCTTGCAATCAAGCTAACGTCCAAGGGCCCCGTGATTTTCCGGCAGGAGCGGTTTGGACAATTTGGAGCTCGCTTTAAGTGTCTGAAGTTCCGAACGATGTATCAGAACAACGATTCAAGAATCCACCAGGAATACATCCAACGATTCATTGCCGGCCAGTCTGGCAGCGAAAATACTGAACCAGGAAAGCCGGCCGTTTACAAAATCACGAACGATCCCCGCGTGACACCGATCGGGAGGTTCCTTCGGAAGACAAGCCTCGACGAATTTCCGCAGTTCTGGAACGTTTTAATAGGTGAGATGTCTCTTGTTGGTCCTCGCCCACCGGTGCCCTATGAATTTAAAGCCTATGACATCTGGCACCGCCGGAGAGTTCTTGAAGTTAAGCCCGGTGTTACAGGGCTGTGGCAAGTTAGCGGCCGGAGCCGCATGTGCTTTGATGACATGGTTCGACTAGATCTCCGATACTCCCAATCCTGGTCACTCTGGCTCGATCTAAGGATTCTCATGGCGACTCCACGTGCTGTTCTCGGTGGCGAAGGCGCCTATTAGTGTTGTGTCCCTAGAATGACTAGACGTGCGGCCCGCGGGTTTTGCACTGTCCTATTCATTTATGGCGGACGTCAGCGGCCGCGTTGGACTCGTCGGCAGCAACGTGTCTCCGCCTAGTCCGGGAGCGAGCTCGTGTATCCCGCAAGTAAGTTGTCCGTCTAACACTCAGCTTCATCCAGCGCACTGGTCACCGGATTAGCGTATTTCCGCCAACGGAACGCCCTTCCAAGTTCATAACGTATGTGAATTAAAATGCCCTCATCGACCCTGGGCATGCGCGTAGGCCATCGAATTGTTGTTCTTGGAGAACTGAGGAGAGCCGTGAAGAGAGGTTTTCGATGCTCTGGGCGAATGTCGCTGCCCCGACTGGCTGAAGCCACCCTGCTTGTCTCATTTGGGAGTGGTGTGCTGCTCATTACAGGCTGTTCAAGACTTGCACAAGGAGGCTCGCCCGGAGGCGGAACAACTCCGCCACCGAGTATTACGAGTCTGAATCCGACTTCAGGGGTTGTGGGTACGTCGGTGGCGATCGCGGGGGCAAACTTCGGACCAACGCAAGGAACGAGCACGGTGAAGTTCAATGGGACAGCGGCGACACCGTCAAGCTGGAGTGCGGCGAGCATCGTTGTACCGGTGCCAGCGGGA
>JACXTT010001117.1_pt1 | contig 45477 bp, 33 predicted proteins | sample 9270951 | NCBI WGS metagenome assembly JACXTT01 (sample SAMN15532306, study PRJNA645909) | rock metagenome | isolation source: weathered quartz diorite | place: Puerto Rico | collected 2017-06-21 | reverse complement strand
GGCCCCACCGGCGAGAGCAACCAGCTGTTCTTGAACGGCCGCGGCGTGTTCGTCTGCATCAGCCCGTGGAACTTCCCGCTGGCGATCTTCCTGGGCCAGGTCAGCGCCGCGCTCGCCGCGGGCAATGCCGTGATCGCCAAACCGGCCGAGCAGACCAGCCTGATCGGCTACGCCGCGGTGAAGCTGCTGCACGAAGCCGGCGTGCCGGCCGAGGTGCTGCAGTACCTGCCGGGCGACGGCGCCACCGTCGGTGCCGCGCTCACCAAGGATCCGCGCGTCGCGGGCGTCGCCTTCACCGGCTCCACCGAGACGGCGTGGGCGATCAACCGCTCGCTGGCTGCGCGTAATGCAGCGATCGCCGCGCTGATCGCCGAGACCGGCGGCCAGAACGCGATGATCGCCGACTCCTCCGCGCTGCCCGAGCAGATCGTCAAGGACGTGGTCGCCTCCGCCTTCCAGTCCGCCGGCCAGCGCTGCTCGGCCGCGCGCGTGCTGTTCGTGCAGGAAGACATCGCCGACAAGGTGTGCGACATGCTCGCCGGCGCGATGGCCGAACTGAAGGTCGGCGATCCGGGCCAGCTCAGCACGGACGTGGGCCCGGTGATCGACGAGGACGCCAAGAAGATCCTGGTCGACCATGCCGCGCGCATGGACAAGGAAGCGAAGAAGATCGGCGAAGTGAAGCTCGATGCGGCCAACACCGGCAACGGCACCTTCTTTGCACCGCGCGCCTATGAAATCCCGGGCCTGTCGACGCTGACCCGCGAAATCTTCGGCCCGGTGCTGCACGTGATTCGCTGGAAGGCGGACGAGCTGCCCAAGGTGGTCGAGGCGATCAACGCCACGGGCTACGGCCTCACGCTGGGCATCCACAGCCGCATCAACGACACCGTGGATTACATCCAGAGCCACGCGCGCGTGGGCAACTGCTACGTCAACCGCAACCAGATCGGTGCGGTGGTCGGCGTGCAGCCGTTCGGCGGCGAAGCGCTGTCGGGCACCGGCCCGAAGGCGGGCGGCCCGCACTACCTGCTGCGTTTCGCCGGCGAGCGCACGCTCACCATCAACACCACGGCAGCCGGCGGCAATGCCTCGCTGCTGACCATCGGCGAGTAATCGCACCACGGGCCGGTGCCAGCGCACCGGCCCGTTTCGCCTGGAGGACGCATGCGGATTACCCGGCTCCTCGCACTGATCTCCTTCGCCTGCACTTTCGCGCTGCACGCGCAGCCGCAGGACGGCACGCTGCCTGATCCGTCCCAGCTCGGCGTCACGGCCAATACGCGCTACCTCGATGCCGCGGGACGCCCGCTCGACTACGCGTCGTTCATGCGACAGGTGAAGGACGGCAAGCATTACAGCAGCACACGCGATCCGCAGGCCGGCGCGGCGATGCTGCGCATCACGGGGCCGGCGCCGGGACATCGCGGCATCCGCCTCGCCTTCGGACAAGGTGACCTGTTTCCTCCCTTCGAGCTGCCCGCACTCAGCGGTGGCGTGCGTCGCCTGGGTGACTTCCATGGCCGCTACACGCTGGTGAGTTTCTTCTTCGCCGATTGCGCGCCGTGCATCGCCGAGGCACCGATGCTGGTGGCCTACGCGCGCGAGCATCGCGACATGAACTTCGTGGCGATCACCTACGAAGACGCCATGGAGGCGCAGCGCTTCGCCAACGACCGGCATTTCGACTGGCCAATCCTCCACGAAGGGCAAGGACTCATCGACGTGCTCGGTGTGAGCGTCTATCCCACCCTGATGCTGATAGATCCGGACGGCCATATCGCCGGAGCGGCGGTCGGCATGGCCATGCGCGACGATGCCGACAAGCGACTGGCCGACCTCACGGGCTGGATCGAACAGTGGAAGCACGCCAGCTCAGCGACGACAACACCAGGCGAAACGCGCTGAATCAACCCGGCGAGATGGCAGCCTGCGGCTCCATCGACGCGGACGCAGGCAACGCTCGCTCCAGTTCCAGTGCAACGTCGGCCACGGGCTGCTTCAACAGCATTTCGCAATCGCGCTCGTAATTGTTCAGTACACGCCAGGGCACCTCGCGCCCCTGGCGCGGCAGGACGGGTGCGCCGCGTTGTACGTAGCCTGAGGTCAGCGCCCCCATGATCGTTTCGTCCTGCCGCTCGCCCGCCGGTGCACGCGGCGTGACGACGTCCACCTTGTGCGCACGCATGTAGTCGAACAGGCGGCAGAGATAGCGCGCAGCGATATCCGCCTTCAGCGTCCACGGCGCATTGGTGTAGCCGAAGATGCAGGCGAAGTTCGGCGTGTCCTGCAGCAGCACGCCCTTGTAGGTCACCAGCTCGCCCATCTCGCGCGGCTCGCCGTCGACCTGCAGGGTCATGCCACCCAGCGTCTGCATTTCCAGGCCGGTCGCCGTGATGATGATGTCCGCCGGCAATGATTCACCCGACTGCAGGCGAATGCCGTCTTCAGTGAGGCTGGCAATGCCGTCCGTCACCACCGATGCCTTGCCGCTCTTGATGGCTTCGAACAGGTCGGCATCCGGCACCACGCAAAGGCGTTGGTCCCACGGCTGGTAGTCGGGCGTGAAGTGCCGCATGTCGGCATCCGCGGGCAGATGCCTGCGCACCCCTTCGATGAGGAACGCACGCACCTTGCCCGGCCAGCGGCGCGCGGCCTTGTAGATCAGGCGCGTGAGGAAGATGTTGCGGCGTCGCGCCAGGCGGAACACCAGCGATTTCGGCAGGAACCGCTCGAGTACGGCGGAGATCTTGTCGAAGCGTGGCAGCGACAGGATGTAGCTGGGTGAACGCTGCAGCATGGTGACGTGCGCCGCCTCGGGCGCCATCGCCGGCACCAGGGTCACCGCGGTGGCGCCGCTGCCGATGATGACCACGCGCTTGCCCCGGTAGTCCAGGTCGTCGGGCCAGGCCTGCGGGTGCACGCGCACGCCGCGGAACCGCTCTTCTCCCGCGAAGCGGGGAAGATGGCCGCGGTCGTAGTTGTAGTAGCCGGTGCACACGATCAGGAAGCGGCAGGCGAAGGCACGCGTTTCTCCGCGCGATTCGTCGAGCGCGCGCACCGTCCAGCGGCGATCCTGGCTGGACCACGACGAGGAGACGACCTTCCATCCGTAGTGGATCTTGTCGTCCACGCCGTACTGCCGGGCCGTCTCGACCACGTAGTTGCGGATGGATGCGCCGTCGGCCATCACGTCCAGTTCGTGCCAGGGCCGGAACGCGTAGCCGAAGGTGAACATGTCCGAATCGGAACGCACGCCCGGGTAGCGGAACAGATCCCAGGTGCCCCCCATGGCGGCGCGGCGTTCGATCAGGGCCACGCGCAGCTGCGGGTGTGCCATGGCGAGATGGCAGGCCATGCCGATGCCGGACAGGCCAGCACCAATGATCAGCACGTCGCAAGCGGGCGTAGCGTCCTGGTCCATGCATGGTTCCCCGTGGCGGTCCACAGCGGATGGGCGCCGCTAGCTTACGCTCAACGCACGCGATGGCCACGGCCCTTGCGGGCAGAGGTCCGGCCCACGCCGGCGTCCATCAGCCCGGCGCACGCCATGCCTGGACCCGGCAGCCCAGTGCATAGCCGGCCGTCACCCCCGCCGCCGCGGCGAGGATCAGCATCATCCAGGCGAGCGGATCGCTGAGCACCATCCAGCAGCGCCACTCGGCCGACGCCAGCATGGAGGCCAGGGTGGCCACGGCGAAGAGCACGCCGGACCAGCGCGACCATGCGCGAAGTGCCGGCGTCACGGGCGGTCGGCGGCGGATTCCCTGACGGGCGGGGCGAAGCGGGGAGGTCATGCGAACTGGCTGGCAGCGCACCGGCAGCAGTGCAGTGCACAGCCTAGGGACGCGGGGCGCTCGTCAACATCAGACAATTCCGATAATTGGCGGCGAGCCTCACCTACGCTTCCGTCACCCAGTCAGTAGGGCGTGGCCTCGATCAACGCCTTCTCCGCCGGGCACTGCGGGCCCGCCCCCGCAGTGTTGGCCTGCCGGTAGGCTTCCAGCTCGCGCTTCGCATCGGCGAGGCTCGCCTGGAACGACGGCGAGGCATGCAGCACCGCGACCACGGCGGCCCCGTTCATCGCACCCGCCTCGATCGCACTGAGGTTGTGCACCCCGCACACCACCCGGCTGTCGCCATACGCGCGGGCGCGCAGCAGGAGGTCGGTCGCGCGATCCGGCGCGAGTTCCGCCAGCACCAGTCCGGCGGCCCAGCCGCGCGTCGCGTGGCCTGACGGGTAATCGAAGCTGTGCGATAGCTGCAGGGTGGACTGGCAGGTCGCGCCAGGGTCGATCAGGAATGGACGCTGGCGCTGGTTGGCCTTCTTGGCGGGCGCCGTGGAGGCCTCGGCGGCACTCGAGGTCAGGTCCACCAGCGCGGCCAGCCTGGGCAGGCGCGATGCTTCCAGCGGCACGCCCATGGCGCAGCTGAAGTCGGCCATCAGCCTGGGCGTGGCGTAGTCCACGTCCTGCTGCGCCAGGGTCCAGCGCGGCGAGCCTTCCAGCGGCCGGGTGGTGCGGAAAACCTGGCGGTCGGCCTCGTAGCGCGGGGAGCCCGGCCTGGGCGCCGCGGGCAGCAGCACGGCGGTCTGCAGTTCGGCGGCCGCGACGGCGGCCACCGGCGTCGAGGTGGCGGGCGGCGCGTGGACCGGCGCGCAGCCTGCGGCGAGCGCCAACGCCAGCCACCCAGACGCATGGACGGCCGAGACCATGATCCTGTTCATGCGCTTGCTCTCCGTTGGCGGGGCCGTGTCGTGGTGCATTGCATAAGGCGATTCGACGTTCGCCATGATATAGATCAGGTCCGCGCCAGGTCTCTCTGACGTGTGGTAGGGGAGTAGTCACGATGACGTCCGTCGCCACGGGCCATCCAGCCGATGAGTCTGCGACGGTGCTGCCAGGCACCGATCCGCGCTACACGGCGGCGGAAACGCCGTCGAACATCCTCGTGCACCTCACCCAACTCGCGCTGGCCCGCGGCCTGCGCTGCGACGACTGGTTCGCCGGCTCCGGCCTCACCCGCGAACAGCTCAGCGATCCCACCCTGCGCGTGTCCTATCGGCAGGCGCGCTCGGTGATCCGGCGCGCCCTGCTGGCTACCGGCGAGACCGGCCTGGGCCTGGCGGTGGGCTGCCGGGAAACCCTGGGCAGTTTCGGGCTGCTCGGGCTGGCCATGATGACCTCGGCCACCTTCGGTGACGCCATGAAGGTCGGCATCACCCACCACCGCGTGAGCGGCAGCCTGCTGGACGTGAGCTTCGAGGAAATGGGCCCGCGCGAAGTGGCGCTGGCGGCATGGCCGCGCTTCAACGATGCGCCGCTGTTGCCCTTCCTGTGCGAGGAGCTGTTCGCCAGCGCCCTGGCGATCGCCCGCGAGCTGCTGGGCCAGGCCTTCAGCCCCCTGAAGCTGGAACTGACGTACGCGCGGCCGCCGCATGCGGACGCCTACGCGGACTATTTCCGCTGCGAGCTGGTCTTCGGCGCGCGTTACAACCGCATCGTGATCGACACGCCGTGGCTGGCGCATCCGCTGCCCACGCACAATCCGCTGACCGCCCAGCAGTCGCTGGCCCTGTGCATGCAGCAGTACGAACCCAGCGGCGTGCAGCAGGAAGTCGTCGCCTCGGTGGAACGCCTGCTGCGCAGCCACCTGCGCCAGCAGCCGCGCCTGCCGGACGTGGCCCGCATGCTCAACATGAGCGAACGCTCGCTGCGCCGCCGCCTTGCCGAAGGCGGCCGCATCTTCCGCGAGATCCATGACCGGGTCCGCGCCGAACGCGCGCTGGAACTGCTCCATGGCGGCACGCTGAGCGTGGCCGAGATCGGCCTGGAGATCGGCTTCAGCGATCCCCGCGAGTTCCGCCGCGCGTTCAAGCGCTGGACCGGCATGGCCCCGCGCAGCGCCCGCCAGCACGCCGCCTGATTCCCGCTTCCCGCTTCCCGCCCCGCACCCTGCACGCGGCGCGTAGCACGCCCGCGCCTGGCCGTGATTGACGCAGCCCCTTTTAGCTGCCAATAAGAATCATTATCATTCCATTATTCGATGGACACGCCGGCGACGGCGCCAGCCATTGCGGCCTACCCGTAGGGATACCTCTCATGCCTGCCCTTTTTCCCAGAAGCGCGCTTCTGGTCGCCCTCTCGCTTGCCCTCGCCAGCCCCGTTTTCGCCGCCGACCCGGGCGACACCGACGCGAAGCCCGCGAAAACCGACAGCCCCAGCGACAAGCACAGCGTCAACCTCGAGGCGGTGAACGTCGTCTACTCGACCACCAAGACCGAAACGCCGGCGGTGGAGATCCCGCAGTCGGTGAGCAGCATCACGCCGGACCGCATGCAGCTTTACGGCGTGCAGGGCCTGGACGAGGCGGTGCGCTACCTCGCCGGCGCAGTGGGCGGCAGCTACGGCGCCGATCCGCGCAGCGACTGGATCCTGGTGCGCGGCTACGACCCCGCCAGGTTCCTGGACGGCCTGGCGCTGCCCAGCGGCGACTGGACGGCCGATTCGCGCATCGAGCCCTATGGGCTGGAGCGCGTGGAAGTGAACAAGGGACCGTCGTCGGCGATGTACGGCCAGCAGCCGCCCGGCGGCATGATCGACATGACCAGCAAGCGTCCCAGCCTGGAGGCGCCGCACGAGGTGGAAGCCACCGTGGGCAGCTTCGGCCAGAAGCAGCTCGCCGGCGACACGGGTGGCCAGCTCGACAGCGACGGCCACTGGCTGTGGCGCGTGGTGGCGCTGGCCCGCCAGGGCGATTCCAACATCAAGCATTCGAAGGACGATCGCTATTACTTCGCCCCGAGCCTGACCTGGCAGCCGGACGACGACACCTCGTTCACCCTGCTGCCGCGTTACCAGCGTTCGCTGTCCGAGGGCGTGGGCGGCTTCCTTCCGTCGCAGGGCACGTTGTACCCGAACCCGAACGGGCAGATTCCGCGCGACGTGAATCCGGGCGAGCCGGGTTACGACCACTACTGGAAGACCGACGAATCGATCGGCTACGCCTTCAACCACCGCTTCGACGAGGTGTGGTCGTTCCGCCAGGACCTGCGCCTGCAGAACACCAAGGTGGACCACCGCTCGATCGGCAGCCTGGGCCTGCATGACGACCTGCGCACGCTCAACCGCTACAACTATCCGCTGGTCGACCACGCGAACCTGTTTGCGGTGGACAACCAGGTGGAAGCGAAGATCGACCAGGGCAGCGCGCAGCACACCGTGCTGATGGGCGTGGACTACCTGCACAGCCACAACGACTACAAGTCGGGATTCGGCAGCGCCGCGCCGATCGACATCTTCGATCCGGTGTACGGGCAGCCGATTCCGCCGGCGCCATTCACCTACCACACCAACAACCTGCTCGAGCAGCTGGGCGCCTATGTGCAGGACCAGGTCACCATCGGCCGGTGGGGCATCGTCGCCAGCGGTCGCCAGGACTGGGTGAGCAACGATGTGAAGGACCAGATTGCCGGCACGCGCCGCAAGCAGGACGACAACGCGTTCTCCGGCCGCCTGGGGGTCAACTACACCACCGACCTGGGCCTGGTGCCGTACGTCGCCTATTCCCACTCGTTCAAGACCACCGTGGGCACCACGTTCGACGGCAGCGCCTACAAGCCGATCACCGGCGACCAGTACGAGGCCGGGCTGAAGTACCAGACGCCGGGCGGCCGTTCGCTGATCACCGGCGCGGTCTACCAGCTCACCCAGAAGAATGCCCTCACGGTCGACCCCGACCACCTGTTCTTCTCGCTGCAGCAGGGCCAGACCCGTACGCGGGGCGCCGAGCTGGAAGCGAACGTCGCGCTCACCGAGCACCTCGGCATGACGGCCGCCTACGCCTACACCGACGCGAAGGTCACCCATGCCAACGACGCCACCGTCGGCAAGCAGGTGGCCCTGGTGCCCCGGCAGCAGGCCTCGGTGTCGGCCGACTACAGCGTGCACGAAGGCAGCCTGGCGGGCCTGGGCTTCGGCGGCGGCGTGCGCTTCATCGGCGAGCACTACGGTGATGCGAACAACCAGTTCCGCACGGGCGGCTACACCCTGTTCGACGCCAACGCGCACTACGACATCGAACGCTGGCGCTTCCAGGTCACCGCCGCCAACCTGTTCGACCGCGAGTACGTCAGCGCCTGCAACAGCGCCATCTGGTGCTACTACGGCTACCCGCGCGAGATCACCGTGTCCGCGCGCTACCGCTGGTGATCCCCGCCCAGCCGTCTCAAAAACGGCTGGGACGCTCCTCCCCGAGCGCCTGGCGAACGTGACACCCGTCCCGGGTGAATTTCAAACGATCGTCACAGTGGCCGATTTGCCCCCCTTCGTCGCCACTGCAGCCCTCCCCAGCGCGTCGTCATTTCGTGAGAGTGGGACGTCACGCAGATAACCGCTACTGGGGAGGTAAGCGACCATGCGCAGGACCCTACTGTTTCTTGCACTGCCGCTGGCGCTGGCCGCTTGCAACCATGAGGCGCCGACGGCCCAGAGCAGCACCGACGCCAGTTTCGAGGCCAAGCTCCAGCAGCAGTTCCTGGATGCCAAGCCGGGCACCGTGATCGAGATCCCGGCCGGCCATTACCACCTGCAGCGCGGCCTGAGCCTGCGCACCGACGGCGTCACCATCAAGGGCGCCGGCATGGACAAGACCGTGCTGTCGTTCAAGGGCCAGCTGGTGGGCCCCGAGGGCCTGCTGGTCAATGCCAACGACTTCACCATCGAGAACCTCGCCTTCGAGGACACCAAGGGCGACGCGCTCAAGATCAACCAGGGCAAGAACATCACCATCCGCGGCGTGCGCGTGGAATGGACCGGCGGCCCCAAGACCACCAACGGCGCCTACGGCCTGTACCCGGTGAAGACGCAGAACGTGCTGGTGGAGGACTCCGTGGTGATCGGCGCCTCCGACGCCGGCATCTACGTGGGCCAGTCCAACAACATCATCGTCCGCCGCAACCGTGCCGAGTTCAACGTGGCCGGCATCGAGATCGAGAACTCGGTGAACGCCGACGTGTACGAGAACACCGCCACCAACAACGCCGGCGGCATCCTGGTGTTCAACATGCCCAACCTCTCGCAGGCGGGCCACAGCACGCGCGTGTTCAAGAACAAGTCGTTCGCCAACAACACCGACAACTTCGCCGCCAAGGGCGCCGCGGTGGCCAGCGTGCCGCGCGGCTCGGGCGTGGTGGTGAACTCCAACGACAAGGTGGAGATCTTCGACAACGACATCGCCGACAACCAGACGGCGAACGTGATCATCTCCAGCTACTTCTCCACCAACTACTACAACACCAAGGGTGTCGCGGCGGACTACAACCCGTACCCGAAGGGCATCTTCATCTACGACAACCGCTTCAAGGGCGGCGGCGACTCGCCGGACGGCATCAAGCTGAAGACGCTCAAGACCGCGGTGTTCGGCCTCAGCGGCAAGATGCCGGACATCCTGTGGGACGGCTACGTGGACGAGAAGAAGCTGGTCAACGGCCTGCCGCCTGCCGAGGATCGCTTCTGCATCCAAAACGGCGACGTGGGCGTGATCAACGCCGACGGTCCGCACGACTACAAGAACCCCAGCACCGACACCAAGGCCTACCAGTGCACGCTGCCCAAATTGCCGCCGGTTGTGCTCGATCCGGAACCGAAGGCCTGAGGTGCTCGTGTTGATGAAGTCCTGCCTGCGTTTGTTGCTGTTGTCCGTGTTGTTGCTGGCAGCCGGATGCCACCGCGACCTCGATCCGGTGGCGTTCCATGCCGAGGGCCGTCCGCAGCACCTGAGTGACTGGCACGTGGTGGAAGTGCGTGGCGGCAAGCTGGTGCTTAACCAGGGCGTGGTGCCGTACGACCTCAATACGCCGCTGTTCACCGATTACGCGCACAAGCTGCGCACGATCTGGATGCCCAAGGGCACCCCGGCCCGGTACAGCCCGACCGACACGTTCGACTTCCCGGTCGGCACCGTGATCAGCAAGACCTTCTACTACCCGCGCGCAGGCTCGGGGAAGTTCAGCGACGTGGCGCGTACCTATGACAGTACGCGCGACTTCGCCGGCGAAGGCCTGGACCTGGCCAACGTGCACCTGATCGAGACGCGCATCCTGGTGCATCGCGAGTCCGGCTGGGCGGCGATTCCCTACGTGTGGAAGGACGACCAGAGCGATGCCGAACTGGCCCGTACCGGCGCCGTCATTCCGCTCACCCTGGTGGCCGACGGCAAGGATCGCGAGGACTTCAACTACGTCGTGCCCGACGAGAGCCAGTGCGCAAGCTGCCACGCGCAGGACTGGGTGAGCCGCAAGGTGCATCCGATCGGCCCCAAGGCCCGCCACTTCAACCGCGATTACCACTACGCGACCGGAGAGGAGAACCAGCTGGCGCACCTGATGAAGCTGGGCTACCTGACCGGCGCGCCGGAGCCGGCCCAGGCGCCGCGCAACGCGAACTGGATGGATGACCATGCCTCGCTGGACGCACGCGCGCGCGCCTACCTGGACATCAACTGCGGGCACTGCCACAACCCGAACGGCGCCGCCAACACCACGGCGCTGACGCTCGACGTGACCGCTGCGGAAGATCGCCACCTGGGCATCTGCAAGCCGCCCGTGGCGGCCGGTCGGGGCACCGGCGACCACTTGTTCGACATCGTTCCCGGCGCGCCCGACGATTCCATCCTGCCGTATCGCATGGATTCCGCCGATCCGGGCGTGATGATGCCGGAGTTGGGCCGAAGTACGGTGCATCGCGAGGGCGTTGCACTGATCAAGGCATGGATCGCGGCGCAGTCGGGGGGCTGCGTCGCGATCCACTAAGCAAGCAACAAGCCGCGACCCCTGGGTCGCGGCCTTTTCTTATTTGAGGGGAGATCTGGTGATGATGATTCGTCCGCGTCCGCTGTCCGTGTGTCTGCACCGCCTGCTGCTCGGCAGCTCCGTCCTGCTCGGCGGCATGCCCGCCCTCGCCGCCGCGGCCGACCAGTCGCAGGATGCCAATGCCAATACCGGCACGCAGGCCGATCCCGAGAAGGCCAAGCTGCTCGGCAACATCACCGTGACGGCGCAGAGCCGCACGCAGGAAGTGCAGTCGGTGCCGATTCCGGTGCAGATCGTGACGTCCAAGCAGATCGACACGCTGGCTGCCACCGACCTGAGCAAGATGGACATCTTCGTGCCGGGCCTGGTGATCGGCGCCGAACAGCCCACGCAGCCGACCTACGAGCTGCGCGGCATCGCCACCAGCAACTTCGGCATCGGCACCGAGTCGGCCGTGGGCGTGTACATCAACGGCGTGTATGCCGCCCGCTCCGGCGGTTCGCTGCTCGCCTTCAACGACATCGCGCGCATCGAAGTGCTGAAGGGCCCGCAGGGCACCCTGTTCGGCCGCAACGCGGCGGCGGGCGCGATCTCCATCGTCACCAACGAGCCGACCGACAAGTTCGAAGGCAAGGCGCGTGTGCGCGTGGGCAACGACGGCCACCGCTATGCCGACGCGCTGGTGAATCTCCCGATCAACAAGGACATGGCGCTGCGCCTGAGCGTCGTCGACAACCAGAGCGACGGCTGGATCAAGGACGCCGCGACCGGCAAGGAGTACGGCAAGGACAACGACTGGGGCACGCGCGCGGTATTCCGCTGGAACGTCACCGACAACACCCGCGTGCTGCTGTCGTGGGACCACGAGAAACTCAACCAGCCGCCCGAGCCGGCCATCGGCCTGGTGCCGCTGTCCAACGACACGAACCAGCGCGCGCCCTTCCCGGCCGATCCGAACACCTACTACAACCCGCTGCACGCGCCGCTCTACAACGACACCGTCGGCGGCAAGGAAACGCGACGCTTCGATGACGGCACGCTGCAGATCGACCACAGCTTCTCGTGGGGCGAATTCGTGTCGACCACCGCGTGGCGCGGCTTCGACACGTTCAACAAGGGTGACTACGACGGCACCAACCACATCGTCACCTACCTCGATACCGCCAACATCGAGCACAACAACAGCTGGTACCAGGAGTTCAAGCTCTCCGGCAACACGGACCTGATGGACTGGGTGGGCGGCGTGAGCTACTACCAGGAGCAGGCGCGCCAGACCAGCCAGACCAACGTCTTCACCGACAGCCTCGATACGCTGGCGCAGAACGTGATGGGCGTAGGCACGCCGCTCACCGACATCAGCAACGCGCTCACCGCGATGGGCCTGCCGGTGTCGCTGCTGGGCGACCCCTGGCACGAGGGCATCAGCAACGACGGCAACTTCAAGGCCTACGCCGCCTTCGGCGACGTGATCTGGCACGTCACCGATCGCTTCGACCTCACCACCGGCCTGCGCTACACGCGCGACCAGAAGGATTTCAGCTGGTACACCATGCCGCGCAGCGCGCCGCAGTTCGATGCCACCATCGCCGGCCTGCAGGGCCTGGGCGTCATCGACATGCTGCCGCCGGAAGCGCAGATGGCGCTGGCCGCGTTCGGCGGCAACGTGATCTTCCCCAACGCCGTCGGCCAGGTGGTGAAGGCCAGCAACACCTGGAACAACCTCAGCCCGCGCGTGGTGGCCAGCTACAAGTTCACGCCCGACGTGATGGGCTACTTCTCGGTCACCAAGGGCTACAAGGCCGGTGGCTACAACAGCGTGCAGGTGGGTTCGGAGTTCGCGCCGGAAAAGGTGATCAACTACGAGGCGGGCATCAAGACCCTGTTCCCCGAGCACAACCTGCTGCTCAACGCCTCGACCTACTACTACCGCTACGACAACAAGCAGTCGCTGTCGCTCGACCCGAACTACAGCGGCTCGGGCGTGCCGATCTACATCGTCAACAGCACCGACCAGGAAGCCAAGGGCCTGGAGCTGGAAGCGCAGTGGCAGCCGATCGACAGCCTGCGCCTGAGCTTCACGGGCGCGTACATCGACTCGACCTACCGCAACGGCGTCGCGCCGGACGGCATCGTGCTGACCGGCCAGCCCACGGGCACGCCGAAGTTCTCCGGCACGGCCTCGCTGGCCTACACTTGGCACCAGGTGTTCAACGGCGACCTGGAGTTCGACCTGGCACAGGCCTATCGCGGCAAGTCGCGCTGCAACAACGACTCGGAGTTCCAGGGCGAGTGCGTGATCAGCCCGAACTTCAAGGTCGGCACCAGCCAGCAGCGGACCGACGCGCGCCTTGACTGGCACGCGCCGAACGACCGCTGGGGTGTGGCGCTCTACGGCACCAATGTCTTCAACAAACGGTACGTGACCGGCGTGAACAACATCACCACCAGCGTGTTCGGCACCCCGTTCGCCTCCATCTCTCCGCCCCGCCTGTGGGGCCTCGAACTGCGCGCGAAGTTCTGACCATGAAAGAGCCCAGCCCCTCCCTGCACGCCACGCTCCTCCGACTGCGCGAAGCGCAGGCCCGCGATCCCATGCCCAGCTGGGAAACGCGTGCCGCGCGGCTGCGTTCGCTGGAGAAGCTGCTGACGGAGCAGCGGGGGGCGTTCGCCGAGGCGATCAGCGCGGACTTCGGCCATCGGCCGGTGGAGGAAACCGAGCTGCTGGAGCTGTACCCCAGCATCTCGAACCTGCACCACTCGCTGAAGCGCGGCAAGCGCTGGATGCGCGCGAAGCGCGGGCTGGCCAACCTGGTGTTCCTGCCCGCGCGCACCACGCTGATGCCCCAGCCGCGCGGCGTGGTGGGCATCATCGTGCCGTGGAACTACCCGCTGTTCCTCGCGGTGGGCCCGCTGATCGATGCACTCACCGCCGGCAACCGCGTGATGCTGAAGATGAGCGAGTACACGCCGCGCTTCTCGGCCCTGTTCGCCGAGCAGGTGGCGCGCTACTTCAAGGCCGACGAGGTGGTGGTCGTCACCGGCGACGCGGAGGTCGCGCAGGCGTTCTCCGCCCTGCCGTTCGATCACCTCCTGTTCACCGGCTCCACCGCGGTAGGCCACCACGTCATGCGTGCCGCGGCCGCCAACCTCACGCCGGTGACGCTGGAGCTGGGCGGCAAGTCGCCCGCCATCATCGGCCCGGGCGCGCGCCTGGCCAACGCAGCCGAGCGCATCGTGCTCGGCAAGCTGGTCAACGCAGGACAGACCTGCATCGCGCCCGACTACGTGCTGGTGCCCAGGGACCGCATGGGCGAGTTCATCGACACCGCGCGGGCCACCGCCTCGCGCCTGTATCCGGGGATCGGCAAGCAGGAGCAGTACGCGTCGATCGTCTCCGACCGGCAGTACGAGCGCCTGGCGAAGCTGCGTGACGGCGCCCTGGCCGCCGGAGCGCGCACCGTACCGCTGAGCGATGCCCAGGACGTGCCTGCCAGGCGCCTGCTTGCCCCGGTGATGCTGACCGGCGTGAACGACGACATGGCGGTGATGCAGGACGAGATCTTCGGACCGCTGCTGCCGGTGCTGCCGTACGACTCGCTGGATGAGGCGATTGCCTACGTCGCCGCGCATCCGCAGCCCCTCGCGCTGTACCTGTTCGAAGACGATGGCGCCACCGTCGACCGCGTGCTCTCGCGCACCCATGCCGGCGGCGTCACCGTCAACGACACGCTGTACCACATCGCCCAGCACGACCTGCCGTTCGGCGGCGTGGGGCCTTCGGGCATCGGCGGCTATCACGGCGAGGCGGGCTTCCGCACGTTCTCGCACATGAAGCCGGTGTTCCACCAGGCGCGTTTCAACGGCGCCGGCATGCTCAACCCGCCTTACGGCGCCCAGTTCAAGCGCATGCTGAAACTGCTGATGCGCCTGGGCTGATGCACGCCTTGTCTCTCCTGTAGGAGCGCACCCGGTGCGCGATCGCGGTAACGACCTCGACGCTTCGTAGGCTTTTCGCGCACTGGGTGCGCTCCTGCAAAGAAAGACCGCACAAAAAAAAGCCACCCCGCGAGGGGTGGCTTTTTGGTGTCCTGCATCGCTCGCGCGATCAGAACTTGTACTGGGCCGACAGGCTCAGCAGGTTGCCGTAGTCATCGGAGCTGCCGGTGATCACGTCGTTGGTGGAGCTGGTCGCGTTCATGCGCGCGCTGTTCACGAAGATGTGCGCGTAGGAGGCGTTGATCACGAAGTGCTCGCTGGCCTTGTAGCCGACGCCGAAGCTCACCAGCTGGCGGGTGCTGTCCGGCACGCGCGGGTCGCGGGTGGCGGTCTGGGTCGGCGTGGTGTCCAGCGCGATGCCGCCGCGCAGGGTCAGCTTGTCGTTGACGTAGTAGTCGCCACCGATGGACACGTACCAGCTGTTCTTCCAGTTGAACGCTTCGGTGGTGGTCGGCTGGGCCGGGTTGCTGTAGTACACGTTCAAGTTCTTGAACACGTCCCACTTGGTCCACGCGGCATCGATGCCCAGGCCGAACTTCTCTTCCTGGTGCCAGTAGCTGGCGGTCGCCACGGCCGGGGTGGTGAACGGCGCGCTGCCGTCGGTGTGCGTGAACGGCACGCCGCCCGCACCGGCCAGCAGGGCGGCCACGGTCGGGTTGGCCAGCAGGGCCTGCACGTTGGCCGGCATGGTGAAGTTCGCGGTGCCTTCCAGCGTGTGCGCGATCTTCGAGCGGTAGGCCAGCGAGAACTTGTCCTTCGGCGACAGCTTCCAGAACGCGCCAACCTGCCAGCCGTAGGCCCAGTCATCACCCTTGATGCGGGCGATGCCGTCCGAGCCCGGCGGCACGATGGTGTTGACCTGGCCGGCAAGCTGCGCACCGGCGGCCGGCGGGATGGCGCCGGCGGCCACCGCCTGCTGCACCAGGCCCAGGCCCACGGCGTTGTAGTTGATGGCGGAGGTCAGCTCGGCCGAGGTCTTCTGCGCGATGCCGCTGACGCCCAGCGAGAAGGAGTCGGTGACGTCGTAGGACAGCGACAGCGTGCCGTCGAGCGACTCGAACTTCGACTTGATCGCGTTGTAGCGGCCCTTCCAGTTCTGGTCGTACTCGGTCTGGAAGCCGAACGGCACGGTGAAGGCGGCGCCGAAGTGCCACTTGTCGGCGAACTGGGTGGCGAAGAACAGGGCCGGCACCGGCATGGTGGTACCCGCGTCGCCGCCGTTGCCGCCGCTGATCGGGCGACCCAGCGCGTCATGGGCGGTACCGCTGAAGGTGGTGCCGAAATTGATGGCGGTGACGTCCGCCTGGAGATAGGTGCCCTGCAGGTCCGACATGGCGGCCGGGTTGTTCACCACCACCGACACGTCGCCACCCGCGGTGGCCGAACCGGCGTAGGCGCGACCCATGGCGGCGGCACTGTTCTCGTGCAGCTGGAACGCGCTCGCGTGGGCGGCCTGCGGCGCAGCAAGCGAACCGAGGATCGCCAGACTCAGCGCGGCGAGCGCGAGCGGACGGCCCGTACGGGAAAATGGACGGAAAGACATCTGCATCTGCATGCTCCTGCTTATCGTTAGGTCTGGCTCGGGATAGCGCGGGGGATTGACGGCCACGCTTGATTTTCATACGCGCGTTTGAGACCCCGGGGCGGAACTCTGCCCACTCAATGCGGGGCTTGCAAGTGCGGCCGCAGCAAAAATTTCACATCCTGCCGTGCGATTGGCTGACGATCGATGACGAATGACGAAGATCGACACGCGATACAGACAGGACTGAGACACCCGGGGCTGCTACCCTTACGGTCCCCTGCGCCGTTGCCTGAGCGCCTCCTTCCCCGAACGCCGCCGACAGGGTGCCGCCATGCACTGTTACGTCTACGCCAGCCACCGCAAGCCCGACACCTACCTGTGGCTGCGCCAGCGGGACGACTTCGCCTGCATCCCCGCGCCGCTGGCGCTGATGCTGGGCGACCTGAAGCTGGCCCTTGAGGTGGAACTGACCGGCCAGCGCAAGCTGCCCCACGAGGATGCCCAGGCGGTGCTGGACCATCTCGAGCAGAAGGGCTGGCACCTGCAGCTTCCGCCGCAGGAAACCCTGGCCACGGCCAACCACCCCGAATACAAGAGCAAGCCGCGCGATCGCAATCCGTGATCGTCCCTCCCGGGTCGCCGTTAACACGGGATTACCGTCTGGCGCCGTAACGATTCCTATACTTCGCGCCCATGGCCTATTCAAAAACGCGTCGCCCGCCTCCGTTCCTGCAAGCCCTCGCCTGGTTCCTTCCCGGCCTCGTCGCTACGGCGATCGCGGCGCTGGGGGCGCATCCGCTTGCCCTGATCCCGTTGCTGGTCGCCAATGCGCTGACCATGGCGGCGGTGTGCCACGCGATCGGTTTCGATCCGGAACCGCGCTTCGGCCGCACCGTGCTGCGCCGGGGCGCGGCCTACCTGGTGATGTTCACCGGCTACGTGGTACTGGTGTTCGCCCTGGTGGCCTGGCCGATGCTCAGGCTCAACCAGGCCCCCAGCCTGGGCGCGGCGCTGCTGCTGGCCGGCGCGCTGGTGGTGGCGCTGGCGGCGCTGTGGCGCGTATGGCCCGCCTTCGGCCTGGTCTATGTGTGGGACGACGCCTACCCGGCACAGAGCGACGGCTCGTGGATCTTCACCGCCACCGCGCGCAGCCTGGCGTTCGGTCGCCATCTCTCCCGCGAGGAACGCTTCTTCACCCACTTCCTGCCGGCGGCCTTCGCGCTGCTGGTGCTGGCCTTCGTCGGCATCGCGCTCACCGGGCTCTATGGCGTCATGCCGTCCGAGCTGCGCACGGCCGCGCTGGTGGTCTACGGCGTGCTGCTGATGCCGCTGGGTTGCCTGGTGATCGCCAACCGCACCCTGCGCGCCCTGCTGTGCGAAGCCCGTCGACCGGCACGCCAGCCCGCCGCCGGCGTGGTCGAACGCGCGCCCGTCCCGAAGCCCCGGCCGGCGCCGCAGCTGAGCGAGCAGGAGCGCACCGCCGGCACCCCGGAGCAGGCGCAGGCCTTGCTCTCCGCCACGCGGGACGGCGACATCGAACGTGCACTGGCCCTGGTCGAAGCCGGCGCCGATCCGAACACCGCACCGGTCCAGGGCGATCGCGACCAGCGCCCGGCGCTGATGCTGGCGGCCCTGCTGCCCGACACGCGCCTGCTGCGCGCCCTGATCGCCAAGGGCGCCGACGTGAACCGCGCCAGCGGCGGGCTCACCCCGCTGCTGGCCGCCACGCGCGACAGCTGGCACGGCCGTGCCGAAGCGGTGATGACCCTGCTCGCCAACGGCGCCAACGCGCTGGCCACGGATGCCGAAGGCAGCACGCCGCTGCATGGCGCCGTGCTGAGCGGTGAACCCATCGTGGCGGCGATGCTGCTGGATGCCGGCGCCCCCATCAACGCGCTCAACAAGCATCGCCTCAGCCCGTTGACTGTCGCCTGTCGCGCCGCCAACTGGCCGGTGGCGAAGTTCCTGCTGGAGCGCGGCGCCAAGCCGGCGCCGGCCGACGGTGAGCCGGCCCTGGTGGCCGCCGCCGGCATCGCCGACGACGAGATGGAAGGCGTCAAGCTGCTGCTCAAGCACCGGGCCTCGGTCAACGCCGTGGACGCGCGCCACCGCAGCGCCTTGATGGCAGCCGCGTCCGAGGGACACGAACAGATCGCCCGCGCGCTGCGCGCCGCCGGCGCCGACGTGAACCTCGCCGATCGCCACGGCAGCACCGCGCTGATGGAAGCGGCCCGCGCCGGCGCCGTCGGCATCGTGAAGCTGCTGGCCGAAGCGCAACCCGACGCACGCGCCCGCGACAGCCACGGCCGCGACGCGCTCACCCTGGCCTGCCAGTCACCCCGTGCGCACGCCGAAATGGTGCGCGCCCTGCTCGCGCTCGGCGCCGAACCCAAGACCGTGGGCAGCGATGGCCGCAGCGCCCTCGACCACGCCGCCGCCTCGGGCCGCTGGGACCTGGTCGCGCTGCTCGACCCGGAAACGCCACTGCCGGCCAGCCTCAGCCTCGATGCCCTGCCCGAAGGTGCCGACACGCCCGCCCACCTGCTCGACGCCTTGCGCTTCGGACACTGGGCCATCGTCTCCACCTTCACCACCCGCGTGCGCGAGTGGCCGCAGGCGCAGCTCGCCCAGCTTTACCTGGACCTCGCCACGCCCGGCCTGGGCGCTGCCCGCCGCTGGCTGCTCGATCACGCCCTGGAGCCGGAGGCCCGGCTGCAGCCGCAACTGGTGGATGACGCCGACGTCGACGAGCCGCGCGAAGCGCAGCTGCCGCCGCTGGGCCGCCGCCTGTTCGATGCCCTGCTGCAGCAGCTGCCCACCGCCACCGAGGCGGTCGACGACCTGCTGCACGCCGGCGCCACGCCCGCCGGCACGGGCCTGCTCGCCCAGGCGCTGGTGCGCCTGGAAGACAGCGTGCAGGGGGCCGCGCTGCCGCTGGTGATGCTCGAGCGTGGCGCTGATCCGTTCGGCGCCGACGGGCGCGACCGCACCCCGGTGCACCTCGCGGCCACCTTTGGCCACGTGGCCCTGCTGCAGGCGCTGCTGTCGCGCGGCTGCGATCCCAACACCCGCGACAGCGCCGGCCGCACGCCGCTGTTCGCCGCGCTGGAGCACGGCGAGCTCGCCCTGCCCCTGGTGCGCACACTGGTCGCGCATGGCGCCGATCCCGAGGCGATCGACGCCAATGGCGAGACGCCGCTGGGCCTGGCCCTGGAACACGATGCGGTCGAGCGCTGGTTGAACTGGGGCGAGTGGAAGCGTCCTTCGCGCCCGGTGCGCGCCGAGGACCTTCCGCAGGCCGCGGCGGCCGGCGCGATCACCGCGGTGGACCGCCTGCTCGAACTCGGCTTTGCCGTGGACACGCGTGACCACCAGGGCGCGACCTCGCTGCTGCATGCCTGCGGCGCGGGTCATCGCGACGTCGCGGCGCTGCTGCTGGAGAAGGGTGCCGACGCCACCCTGGCCGCCAACAACGGCATGACCCCGCTCGCCGCCGCGGTCAGCGCGCGGCGCGATGCCCTGGTCACCCTGCTGCTGCAGCATGGCGTGGCCGTCGACCAGCGCCTGCCCGGCGATGCCACCGCCCTGATGATCGCCGCCGCGATGGGCTATCCGGAAGTCGCGGAGCAGTTGCTCGACGGCGGCGCCGACGTGAACGCGGTGGATGCACGGGGACACGCGGCGTTGCACGCCGCCGCGCAGTACGGCTTCGACCACAACGACAGCCTGCGCGCGCGTCGCCTGTTCGACGCCCTGCTCAAGCGCGGCGCCGACGTGGGCCTGGCCGACAAGGAAGGCAAGACACCGCTGCTGTTGCTGCTGGGCGCCCACCTGCGCCCGGGCAGCGAGTGCGATCCCACCCATATCGGCGCCCTGGTGCCCGTGCTGCTCGATGCCGGCGCCGTGCTCGAGCATGCCGACCAGCGCGGCGTCACCGCGCTGCACGCCTGCGCGATGCACGCCCTGCTGGCGCCTGCCCGCGTGCTGCTGGCGCGCGGCGCCGACCGCCAGGCGGCGGATGCGTTCGGCCGCACCGCGGCGGACGTGGCCCGCACGATCGGCTACGTCGACATCGCGCATGAACTGGCGGCACGCAGCACCGGCGCGATTCCCAGCGTGCGGCAGATGCTCAGGCAACCGGCACAGCCGGCGGAGTGAGACGAAAAGGCCCGCGCAAGCGGGCCTTTTCATTCAACCCGACCCTCGACGGTGGGAGCGCACCCCGTGCGCGACGCGCCTGCCGGCAGGGGGAGCGCCGATGTGGCGACAACCGGCCATCCCTGCACGCGCCAGCGTTGCGGTCGCGCACAGGGTGCGCTCCCACAAGGGATGGAGAAGCTCAGCGCGTCACGTCCTCGTCGTCCGGCGTCACGTGGGTCGGCTTGTCGCGCTCGCGCTCGGCCTCGGGCGAGGCATCCGCCTGGAACAGCTGGTCCAGGTCGGCCAGCGCTTCGCGCGTGGTCTGCACGATGCGCGCATCGTCGTCGTACACCAGGTACTGGCGCTTGAGCAGCTCGGCGTCCTGCCGGCGGAAGCGTTCCACCCGGTCGGCCGCCAGTTCGGGCGACAGGCCGATCGCCTCCAGCGTCTGGCGCGTCATCTTCAGGCTGGAATACAGCGTCTCGCGCACCGGCATGTCGATGCCCAGGTCCATCAGTCGCCACACATGCTGGCGATTGCGCGCACGCGCGATGATCTTCAGGTTCGGGTACAGGCGGCGCACCACGCGCGCCGTGCGCAGGCTCGCCTCGGCATCGTCCACCGTCAGCACGAAGACCTCGGCCTGGTCCGCCTGCGCCGCACGCAGCAGCTCCGGGCGCGCGGGATCGCCGTAGAAGATGTTGTTTTGCCCGCCGAAGCGCTGCACCAGGTCGATCTGTTCCACCGAGTGGTCCAGCGCCACGAACGAGATGCCCTGCGCGCGCAGCACGCGCGCCACGATCTGTCCCATGCGCCCGTAGCCCGCGATGATCACGCGCGGCGAGTCGGCCACGATGGTGTCGAACTCGCGCGTCTTCTTCGGCTTGGCGCCCAGCAGGCGGGCGACCAGCGTCACCAGCAGCGGGGTCAGCGCCATGGACAGCGTGATCGCGAGCACCTGCAGGCCGTGCTGTTCGCTGGTGATGAGGTCCTGTTCGACGGCGAGCTTCAGCACCACGAAGGCGAACTCGCCGCCGCAGGCCAGCAGCACGGCCAGGCGCAGCGCATCGCGACGGTCCAGCGCCCCCACCACGCGACCGAGCGGCCACAGCAACGCGCCCTTGATCAGCATCAGGCACAGCACCAGCATCAGTACCTTCTGCGGCTGGTCGAACAGCAGCGTGATGTCCATCGACATGCCGACGCTGATGAAGAACAGGCCGAGCAGCAGGCCCTTGAACGGGTCGATGTGCGATTCCAGCTCGTGCCGGTATTCCGAGTCGGCCAGCAGCACGCCCGCGAGGAAGGCGCCCAGCGTGGCCGACAGGCCCACCATTTCCATCAGCCACGCGGTGCCCATCACCACCAGCAGGGCCGTGGCGGTGGACACTTCCACGCTGTCGGTGCGTGCGACGAAACGGAACACGGGACGCAACAGGTAACGGCCACCGACCATCACCGCGACGATGGCGCCGCCGGTGCGCAGCACCGCGTAGAGGTCGAAGCCATGCTTGCCCGACGCGCTGGCGAGCAGCGGCACGGCGGCGATCAGCGGAATCGCGGCGAGATCCTGGAACAGCAGGATGGCGAAGGCCTGGCGACCGTAGGGCGAGCCCGCTTCCTTGCGCTCGGCCAGGATCTGCAGGCCGAACGCCGTGGACGACAACGCGAGGCTGCCACCCACGACGGTTGCCGCGTTCACCGTCAATCCGAACAGGTAGTAGGCCGCGGTGCCGATGACCAGGCTGGTCGCCAGCACCTGCAGCAGGCCGGTGCCGAACACCTGGCGGCGCATCACCCACAGGCGCTGGGGCGACAGCTCCAGGCCGATCACGAACAGCATCAGCACCACGCCGAACTCGGAGATGGTGCTGACACCTGCGGTGTCATGGACCAGGCCCAGTTCCTTCGGCCCGATGACGATGCCCGCAAGCAGGTAGCCCAGTACCGAGCCCAGCTTGAAACGCTTGGTAAGCGGCACCGCGATGACCGTCGCCACCAGGAAAACCAGCGCCGTCTCCAGAAAATGGTGGCTATCCACTCGCACGCTCCATTCGGGGAACGACCATTATTCCACGCGGACACCGCGATGGCCCGATGGCCGTGCGACACGGGGCCGACGCGCGTCACATCCGGCGCGCCTCACGCCGCCAGCGGCATGCCCTGCCATTGCTGCGCCAGCAGGCCGGCAAGCCGCTGCACCGACGGCGACGCCTCCGATTCGGCGCGATGCAGGCACAAGCCCAGCGTGCCCAGCGCGGGCAGCGTCGTTTCGTGCGGTGCGAGTGCGTGCACCGACGGCGGCAGCCCCAGCGGGGTGCGCAGCGATACGCCGAGCCCGGCGGCCACCGCGGCCCAGGTGCCGGCGAGGCTGGCGCTGGTGAACGCGATGCGCCAGGGAATGTGGGCGCGATCGAGCGCGGCGGTGGCGGCGCTGCGCATCAGGCAGGGCGCCTCGAGCATCACCAGCGGCAGAGGTTCGTCCTGCCGCGGCCACGGAGCCTGCGCGCCGGCCGCCGCAATCCAGCGCAACGGCACTTCGCCGAGACGCTCCGCATGGGGCGTGGCGACGCCGGCATCCCACGCCAGCGCAAGGTCGAGGCGGCCGGACGAGACACGCTCGAGCAACTCCGTGTTGCGCGCGATGCGCACTTCCACCCTCACGCGTGGATGGGCACGCGCGAACCGCCCCAGCACGTCGGTGAGCAGGCTTTCGCCGAAATCCTCCTGCAGGCCCAGGCGCACCCAGCCCTCCAGCTCGGCGCCGTGCAAGGCCGTGACCGCCTCGTCGTTCAGTTCGAGCAGGCGACGTGCATAGGCCAGCATGGTCTCGCCCGCCTCGGTCAGCACCATGCCGCGCCCGGACTTGCGCAACACGGGCGTGCCGGCCTGCTCCTCGAGCTTTTTCAGCTGGGCGCTTACCGCCGAGGTGGAACGGCCGAGACGGTCCGCGGCCCGGGCAAAACTGCCCAGTTCGATGCCGATGACGAAGGTCCGCAGCACATCGAGGTCGAAGTTCACGCGTCGCATGGCAATCGTCCCGTTTTAATGGACTATCGGTTCGATATTTTCCGATTTTCAGAATGGTACTGTCCGCCCTAGTCTGGCCACCGTCAACTCCCGGTCCCGGAGGCCAGCCGGCCATGATCGCCATGCAGTACAGCTTCACCCTGCCCGCGGACTACGACATGGCGATCGTCCGGCGGCGCATCGCGGAAAAGGGTCCCGGCCTCGACCACTTCGACGGCCTGCGGCTGAAGGCATACCTGCACGCCAACCGGGGCGAACAGTCCGCCGAGAACCTCTATGCGCCCTTCTACGTCTGGCGCGACAGCGAGGCGATGCAGCGCTTCCTCGGCGGCGCGGGCTTGGCCGCGCTCACGCAGGCCTTCGGATGGCCCTCGATCCGCTGCTGGCAGGTGTGGGACGCCCACCTGCCCCCGCAGGCACGCGAGGCGCGCCTTGCGTCGCGCGAAATCCGCCCGATCGCGCCGTACACCGCGCTGGAGACCTTGCGGCAGGAGGCCCGCGAGGCGCTGCAGCGCGATGTGGAACGCGGTGCGCTCGCCGCCGTCACCGCGTTCGAACCCACCACCTGGAGCTGGGTCAGCTTCCGGTTGTTCGACGACACCCTGCCCGTTACCCACGCCGACTCGCGCCAGTGGTACGGCGTCGGCCACGTCTCCCGACCCTGACTCCCCGGAGCCCCGTCATGCCCCTCGTACGCATCTCGCTTCGCCGCGGCAAGTCCGCCCAGCACATCGCCGCAATTCGCAACAGCATCTATCGCGCGATGATCGAAAGCTTCAACGTGCCGCAGAACGACCGCTTCATCCTGGTGCACCAGCACGACGCGGACGAGTTCGATTTCGACCCGAACTACCTGGACATCGCGCGCACCGACGACCTGGTGATCATCCAGATCTCCTGCAACAACACGCGCACGGTGGAGCAGAAGAAGGCGTTCTACCAGCGCGCGGCCGAGCTGCTGGGCACCGAACCCGGGCTGCGGCCACAGGACGTGTTCATCAACCTGCTGGAGACGGCGAAGGAGAACTGGTCGTTCGGCAACGGCATCGCCCAGTACGCTTGAGGGAGACTCTCCCCGGATTGTAGGAGCGCACCCAGTGCGCGAACGCGACGCTGGGTACTGCGGCGGACGCGTGCGGGCATCACATGGGTGGCCGCTTCACCGCCCTGTCGGCTTTTCGCGCACAGGGTGCGCTCCCACATGTGGGGGTTTTCGCGCACGGGGTGCGCTCGTACCTGCGGTGGGATGCTGCTCACGGGGTGCGTTTTCCGGAGCTTGGCTTCACCAGCATCCGGCGCGGGCCGGCACCTTCGGCGGCCAGCTTGTCGTGCGGATTGCGCAGGCGGCAGCGATCGATGGAGAGGCAGCCGCAACCGATGCAGTCGTCCAGCGTGTCGCGCAGTTTCTTCAGTTGCGCGATGCGATCGTCCAGCTCGGTGCGCCATGCGGCGGACAGGCGGGCCCAGTCCTCACGGCCCGGTGCCGCCGTGACGGGCAGGCTGGCCAGCGCGGCGGCGATGTCGGCCAGGGAGATGCCCACGCGTTGCGCCACGCGGATGAACGACACCCGCCGCAGCACGGCGCGCGGATAGCGGCGCTGGTTGCCCACCGAACGCTCGCTGCGGATCAGTCCCTTGCCTTCGTAGAAATGCAGCGTGGACACCGCCACGCCGCTGCGGCGCGCCACCTCACCCACGCTGAGCATCGAAGGCATGCCGGACGGACCGGGCAAGTTGTCCACGGAAAACCCCTTGACCTCAAGCTAAGTCGAGGTCCTAGAGTGCCACGAATCGTCCCCCACCGAGGCTCTCCCATGTCCGCCCAGCCGGTCTACCGCATCGATCGCTTCAACGTACCTGCCCATGCCCTGGCCGCCTTCATGGAGCGCGTGCGCGATACCCAGCGCACGCTGGACGCGCTGCCCGGCTGCAGCCAGAACCTGGTGCTGACGCAGCCGGACCTGGCGGGCGAATTCAACGTCATCACCGTGGTCGAGTGGAGCGACGAGTCGCATCTCGCCGCGGCCAAGGCGGTGATGCAGCAACGCTACGCCGAGGAACGCTTCGATCCCGCCGCCTTCATGCAGGGGCTCGGCATCAGGGCGGACCTGGGCCTGTACCGCCACGCCTGAACTCGCTGCCCTCTCCCGGCCGGGAGAGGGCAGGATCAGCTCACTGGCCGGTCACGTGCAGCAGCTGCTCGACCGGCAGGTGCTTGTCGCTGGAGGTGAGCTTCTTCGCCTTGTCGTCCCAGTGCAGGCGGGTGCTCTTGCCCGCGCCACGCTCGTACGCATAGCTGACGCCGTCGTCGTCGTAAAGCGTGAAGTCCGCATCGCGTCCCGGATACACGCGGATCGACGCGAGCTGCTGCGTCGTCGCCGTGCTGGGGATGTCCGTGCCCATCGGGATGATCGAGCCGGCGCGCACGAACAGCGGTAGCGTATCGATCGGCGCCGCCACGCTGATGCGCTGGCCACCACTGAACTTCTCGTTGGTCCAGTAGTTGTACCAGTCGCTGCCGGCAGGCAGGTATACCTCGCGCCGTTCCACGCCCTGCTCGGTGACCGGCGCCACCAGGAAGGCCGGACCCAGCATGTATTCGTCACCGATATTGGCCACGTTCGCGTCGTGCGGGAAATCCATGAACAGGGCGCGCATGAACGGCGCGCCGTTGTCATAGGCGGCCTTGCCCAGCGGGTACAGGTAAGGCAGCAGGGCGTAGCGCAGCTTCAGGTATTTCACCGCCACCTGCTCGGCCCCCTTGCCATACGCCCAGACCTCGACCTCCTTGCGCATGCCGTGCACGCGCAGGGTGGGCGTGAAGGCGCCGTACTGGAACCAGCGCGCGAACAGCTCCGGATAATCGCCATAGCCGCCGACCACCTCGCGCGCCTCGGAAGGATCGAGCAGCGGCTTGCGTTCGGGCACGTGCGATGACGGCAGCGACTGCCAGCCGCCGATGTCGTTGCCCCAGTAGACGAAGCCGGTCGCGGTGAAATCCAGTCCCGTCGGGACCTGGCGACGCAGCGCTTCCCAGCTGGGCTGGATGTCGGACGACCAGAACAGTGCCCCGTTGCGTTGCGTGCCGATGTAGGCCGCGCGCGACAGGATCAGGTTGCGCTTGTCGGGGCGATCGCGGCGCGAACCTTCAGCCACGCCCTGCGTGTGCAGCAGCGGGAACACGTTGTGGTAACGGTCACCGGAGCCGATGCTGTAGTAGTAGCCGTCGGGGACCAGGTCCGGCTCGGTCTCGTCCAGCCAGAAGTAGTCGAAACCCTTGGACGCGATGTTGTCGCGGATCTTGGCCCAGAACCATTCGCGTGCCGCCGGGTTGGTGCTGTCGATCAGCGCGCCCGCCCGATCATTGCGGAACGGCAGGCCATCCACCGGCTGCCCGTTCGCATCCTTCAGCAGCCAGCCCTTTTCGGCGAGCATCGGGAAGTAGCGCGACGTGCGCTCGAAGCGCGGCCACACGCTGATGATGCTCTGCATGCCCTGCTCGTGCAGGGTCTTGTTCATCGCGGCGGGATCGGGGAAATCGGCCGGGTTGATGTCCAGCTGGCCCATCTTCGTCCAGTAGAACCAGTCCAGCACCATGATGTCGAGCGGATAGCCGCGCCGGCGATAGCCCGCCGCGGCATCCAGCAGTTCCTTCTGGCTGCTGTAGCGCGCCTTGCTCTGGATGAAGCCGAACGCTGCCTTCGGCGGCAGCGGCGTGGGCCCGGTGAGCCGGCGATAGCCCGCGTAGATGGCGTCGGTGTTGCTGCCGGTGATGACGAAGAACGACACCCGCTCGCCCACGTTCGATTGCCACGACGTGCGTCCGTTCACCGCGGCGGTGATACGCGTGGCCGAGGGGTTGTCCCACAGGATGCCGTAGCCCTTGTTGGTGACCAGGAACGGCACGCACACGGTTTCGCCCGCCGGCGCGTCGTAATCGTGCCTGCAGTCGACGGAGCGTCCACGGTAGTCGAGGATGCCTTCCTGGTTCTGGCCCAGGCCGTAGTAATGCTCGTCGGCGGGAGCCACGAAGCTCGCGCCGACGCGATAGGTATGCTCGCCCGCCACGACATGCGGCGACATGTCCCAACCGGTCATGTCGACGATCACGGTGCCGTCGGGGCGGCGCACCTTCAGCGAAACCGGCGGCAGCAGCGGTGCGAAATAGCTGGCCATCGTGTCCAGCGTGCCGGGCCTGGACTGGGCATCGATGTCGAGCAGCATGTCCTTCGAGGCGAAATGGTCGCCGTTGGCATCGGCCTTGTGCGTCCAGCCCTTGTCGTCGGGCTTGCCGATCACGCCGTAACCGGGCGCGCCCCTGGCTTGCGCCTCATCCGTGGCGATGGTGACGCGAACGATGTTGGGGGCGTAGCTCTCCACCACCACGTGGCTGCCCCAGCGATCCAGCGCCACCGGCGCGGCCGCGGCCGCCGTGGTCGCCAGTCCGAGCATGGCCAGTGGCAGCGCCTTTCGCGCCAGCCACCGCAGGCACGCGGTTCCGGTCGAACCCCTGCTCACGCGCTTCCCCATCATGTCCTCTCCCCGAATTGCCTGGATCGTGTGCAAGCGGAAGCCTGCTGTCGGCGACAGCGGGCAATGGCGGGGGATCATCGCCGATCCGCACAGGCTTGCGCGGACCGGCGACAAAAATGGCAAAGCGGGCTGGTGGATTTCTTACTGGCGCGTGTGCGCCGCATCATTCACCGCGCAACCACCGCGCGGCATCGATGGCGAAGTAGGTCAGGATGGCGTCGGCACCCGCGCGCTTGAATGCGGTAAGCGATTCCAGCACCACGGCCTTTTCGTCCAGCCAGCCGTTCTGCGCCGCGGCCTTCAGCATCGCGTATTCGCCGCTCACCTGGTACACGAAGGTGGGCATGCCGAAGGCATCCTTGACGCGACGCAACACGTCGAGATACGGCATGCCGGGCTTCACCATCACGGCGTCCGCGCCCTCGTGGATGTCCAGCTCGATCTCGCGCAGCGCTTCGTCGCTGTTGCCCACGTCCATCTGGTAGGTGTGCTTGTTGCCCTTGCCGAGATTGCCGGCCGATCCCACCGCGTCGCGGAACGGGCCGTAGAACGCCGAGGCGTACTTGGCCGAGTACGCGAGGATGCGCGTGTGGATGTGGCCGGCCTCTTCCAGCGCTTCGCGGATCGCTCCGATGCGACCGTCCATCATGTCCGACGGCGCCACGAAGTCCATGCCGGCCTCGGCCTGCGCCAGCGACATCTTGATCAGCGCCTCGATGGTCGGCTCGTTCATCACGTAGCCGTGCTCGTCGATCAGGCCGTCCTGGCCGTGCGTGGTGTAGGGATCCAGCGCCACGTCGCCGATCAGGCCCAGCTCCGGATACTTCGCCTTGAGCGCGCGGGTGGCGCGCTGCATCAGGCCTTCGGGGTTCCACGCCTCGCGTGCGTCCTCGGTCTTCACGGCGGCGCCCGGCGAGGGGAACAGTGCCAGCGCGGGGATGCCCAGCCGCACGCACTCACCGGCGAGCTTCAGCAGTTCGTCGATGGAGACACGCTCCACGCCCGGCATGGACGGCACCGGCTCGCGCTGGCCGTCGCCCTCGATCACGAAGGCAACCATGATCAGGTCTGTCGGCAGCAGCGTGTGTTCACGCATCAGTGCGCGGGAGAAGGCATCGCGGCGCATACGGCGCATACGGACGGCGGGGAAGCTCATCAGCGGGCTCTCAGGCAAGACATCCACCTATTTTAGCGCCTCAACGGGGGTTTGCCGCCGCAGCGCATTGACGCGGTGCATGAGACGACCAAACCGCATCATGCATGAACGCACCATTTTGCGAAGGCATCTTCGACACATTCATCGGTGCAGTCTTCCCTTCCCTTCCCCCGAAGGAGTCAGCCATGAGCAAGTCCACCGCCCGACCCAGCCATTGGCCACTCGCTGCCGAAGCCCGCTACCTGGGGCCGCATCAAGGCAACGAGCCCATCGACGTCACCCTGGTGATGCGCCGCCGCGGCGATCACCCCACGCCCGCGGCATGGCCGCATCGCCCCGCCTTCGCGCGTGCGGACTTCGGCGCGCAATGGGGCGCCGATCCCGCCGATGCGGAGAAACTGCGAAGTTTCGCGCAGAGCCACGGCCTCACCGAGACCGGCTGCGAGCTGCACCGCCGCGTGATGCAGTTGCGCGGCACGCCGCAGCAGCTGCAACAGGCGTTCGGCGTGCAGCTGGGGCGCTACCAGATGGGAGACGCCGGCCCGGTGATGATCGGCTGCCACGACAAGCCGACGCTGCCTGCCGAGATCTCCTCGTCGGTGATCGCCGTGCTGGGCCTGGACCAGCGCCCGGTGGCGCGCCCCCATTTCCGGCGACTGACGGCAACGGCGAACAAGACCTATACGCCGCCGCAGGTCGGGCAGTGCTACGCGTTTCCCGATGGCACCGACGGCAGCGGCCAGACCGTCGCCATCATCGAACTCGGCGGTGGCTATACCCAGGCCGACTTCACCCAGTACATGCAGACGCTGGGCATCACCACCGTCCCGACGGTCGACGTGGTGCCGGTGGCAGGCGGCAGCAGCCAGCCGGGTGGCGACGCGGATGCCGAGGTGATGCTGGACGTGGAAGTGATCGGCTCGCTCGCCACGGGCGCCTCGATCGCGGTGTACTTCGCACCGAATACGGACCAGGGCTTCTACGAGGCGATCTCGCAGGCCGCGCACGACACCACTCGCCATCCTTCGGTCATCTCCATCAGCTGGGGCGGCCCCGAGGACAGCTGGTCGGCGTCGTCGCTCGCCGCCATGCAGAGCGCCCTGCAGGATGCCGTGGCACTCGGCGTCACCGTGACGGCGGCCAGCGGCGACAGCGGTTCGAGCGATGGTGAAACCGATGGCCAGCCGCACGTGGATTTTCCGGCGTCCAGCCCCTTCGTGCTCGCCTGCGGCGGCACCAAGCTCAACGCGAGCGGCAGCAAGATCAAGAGCGAGACGGTGTGGAACGAGCAGGCGAGCAACGAGGGCGCCACCGGTGGCGGCGTCAGTGCGAGCTTTGCGCTGCCGACGTGGCAGGCGTCATCCAAGGTGCCCGCCGGTGGCAGCGGGTTCGCCGGTCGCGGCGTGCCCGATGTCGCTGGCGACGCGGATCCCATCACCGGCTACCAGGTGCGCGTGGGAGGCCAGGACGAAGTGATCGGCGGCACCAGCGCCGTCGCGCCGCTGTGGGCCGCGCTGGTCGCCCGCTGCAACCAGCACCTGGGGCAGAGCCTCGGCGATCCGCACGAGGCGCTCTATACCGTTGGCGCCTCGGCGTTCCGCGACATCACGCGGGGCAACAACGGCAGCTTCAAGGCCGGCAAGGGCTGGGATGCCTGTACCGGCCTGGGCAGTCCCAAGGGACAGGCACTGGTGACGGCGCTGGGCGCGATGAAGACAGGCAGCGGCGCTTCGGCCGGCGCCGCCTGAAGTGCAGGTGCGGCCCCGTGGAGCGCGCGATGCGTGCGCTCCACGGGGACCGCAGGCTCAGCCTTCGTCAAGCACGGGGTTGCGCAAGCGGCCGATGCGCTCGATGGTGACTTCGCACACGTCGCCCGCCTTCATGTACACCGGCGGCTGGCGTCCATAACCCACGCCGGACGGCGTGCCCATCACCAGCACGTCGCCGGCATCGAACGTCATGGCCTCGCTGAGCAGCGCGATGGTCCGCGCCACGCCGAAGATCATGTCGTTGGTGGAGGCGCGCTGCATCGACACGCCGTTGAGCGTGGTTTCCAGCATCAGGCCCGCGCCACCCGGCGGCAGCTCGTCGGCCGTCACCACCCATGGGCCGAATGCGCCGGTGCCATCGAAATTCTTGCCGACCGTCCACTGCGACGTGCGCATCTGGTAGTCGCGGATGGATCCATCGTTGAACACGGCGTAGCCGAACACGTGGTCGAGCGCATCGCGTTCGGCGATGTGGCGCCCGCCGCGGCCGAGGATCACCGCCATCTCGCCCTCATAGTCGAACCGGTCGGACACGCGCGGCCGCACCAGCGGCTGTCCATGGCCGATCAGGCTGGAGGCATAGCGGGCGAACACGGCCGGATAGCTCGGTGGCTCGGCGTCGAATTCATGGGCGTGGTCGCGATAGTTGAGGCCGAGGCAGAGGATCTTGCCCGGATGCACGCACGGTGGAAGCAGGCCCACCGCGTCGGGATCGACGGGCACGCCGCCCTGCAGGGCATCGACGAGGCGCGCACGTTGCGCCTGGTCCAGGCGGGCGATGGACGACACATCACCCGGATGGTGGTCATCCCCTTCGAAACAGCCGTGGAAGCCCCCGCCGACATCCACTGCCAGGCCCACGCGTTCGCCCTGCCGGAAGCGCAAGAATCGCATGTCGACTCTCCTCGTCGCCCGCGCGCATGGCGCGGATGAGACATCCGGCGAGCTTACTACGCCCCCTGTTTCCCCTCTTCAGCGACCGGCGCAGGCCGCCCACGCCGCCAGTGCAGCGCTGGGCCGGCAACCGATGGCCTCGGGTCACGGCTCCGGCATGGGCATGCCCGGTCGATAGCGTCGATAGGACGGCACCGGCGCCGCGTTGGCCGTGACGGTGCTCCGGGCGGCGAGGGAGAACGTCGAGGTCGCGGCAAAACCGGGCGCCGCCGTCGACACGCGCTCCATCGTGGCGGGCCCGCTGTGAAACCGCGGCAGCAACGTGCCCGGCAGTGTCGGGCGGGATCGGGCGTTCGTGCGAGCCAGGCCATCCGACAGCGGTTCCCGATAGGTCGTGGTGAGCGCGCCACGTGGGGGCTTCAACGTGGAAGCCTGCCGCTGTGCCAAGCCCGGTGCGACCGCAAGACAGGCGACAGCGAAGGCAAGGCGCAACGTCGTTGACCGTTTCATCCGCCGCGGCTCCTCTCCATGGACCAGGCCTGCTGATGGCCGATGGGCCAAACGGACTATGTCCCAAGGTATGCGCGGGCCATTCCGGCCGCGCGGGTTTTCACCGCGAAGTGCTCGTTCCATCTGGCGAGTTGTAAAGCGCTGCCCTTATGCTGGGGCGATTGGCGCACGCCGCCAGCATCCCGGCCCTCAGCGACCACGGAGCACAAGGCAGTGAACACCACACCGAATGGAAGCCTCGCCTGCGTGGGCATCGGTATCACCCTCGGGTCGCACATCAGCCCCCTGGCGCGCAGTCACATCGAAAAGGCCGAGGTGGTCTTCACGGCCGTGTCCGACGGCATCGTCGAACTGTGGCTCCGCGAGATGAACCCGGACGTGCGCAGCCTCCAGCCCTATTACGCCGAGGGCAAGCCGCGTCCGCAGACCTACCGCGAGATGGTGGAAGCCATGATGACGGAGGTGCGCGCAGGCAAGCGCGTGTGCGGTGTGTTCTACGGCCATCCGGGCGTGTTCGCCTGGGCGCCGCACCGGGCCATCAAGGTGGCGCGCGAGGAAGGTTATCCCGCCCACATGGAGCCCGGCATTTCCTCCGAGGACTGTCTCTATGCCGATTTGGGGATCGACCCGGGCAAGGTGGGCTGCCAGCATTTCGACGCCACCCAGTTCATGCTGTTCCGGCGAAACGTGGACCCGGGCGCCTGGCTGATCCTGTGGCAGGTGGGGCTTGCGGGGGAACAGACAGGGCGACGCTTCGGAACGGGACCGGCCTATCGCCAGGTGCTGGTGGACGTGCTGCGGCGCCATTACCCCGCCGACCACGAAGTCACGGTTTACCGGGCCGCCACCTTGCCGCTGCAGGCGCCACGCATGGAACGGCTGCCGATCTCGGGGCTGCCGGAGGCTGATCTCAACATGTCGGATACCCTCGCCGTGCCGCCCTGTCGCGAGTTGGAAGCCGATCACGAGGTACAACAGCGCCTGGCCTTGCTGGACGTCGCCACGGAACCCGGCTGACGCCAGCTGCGAAAGGCCCGGCCGGCCGGACCTGTCACCTAGACATTTTTGGCTCCGAAGGGAGCTATGATCGCCTTCTCCCAGTGCCCCCGGGGAAGGGGAACGGCACGTCAGGGGGTGCGTCGCGTCACAACGACCATCAGGGGAACAACGCAATGTCGAGCATTACCGATTTCCTGGAACGCCTGGGTGCGGACGCCCAGCTTCGCCATGCCTCGCAGGAAGAGCTTGAGCAGGCCGTGGCCGAGACCCACATGGATGCCGCGGTAGGTGCGGCCATCATTGCGAAGAGCACCGCCGAGCTGTACGCGCTGCTCGACCTCCAGCCGATGTTCCATATCCAGAACAACCCGGGCCGGGAAGAAGAGGAAGAAGAAGAGGAAGAAGGTGATGAAGAGCAGGAAGCTCCTTCGCCCGCCAAGCAGGTCGCACTCGCAGAAGCACCGACCGCTCGACGCAGCAGCGTCTCGCGGGGCTGACCTGCCCGTGCCCCGGCAAGGCCTGACATGCCGTTTCGTCGCCATAGGGGCCTTCGTGTTCCTGGGCCTTGCCGTCGGGGCATGTGCGCATGCCATGCCCCCGTCGGACACGCCGGAGCAGTTGCTTCGGCGTGCCGACGCCGTGAAGACCGCCAATCACGACGAGTTCCTCGGGATCCTGGATCGACTCCACCAGTTCTCGCCGGACCTCCCGCTGGACGAGCAGTGGCAACTGCGCTATCTGGACGCGTGGCAGTCGGCCTTTGATGGCAATTACTCCCGCGCCACGAGTTCCCTGAGGGCGATCATCGAGCAGGCTCCCGACGTGTCCCTGCGCGTGCGCGCCATCGGCACGCTGGTGAACATCCTGGGGTTCGGCCATCGCTACGAAGAGGCCTTCATCCAGCTGAACCAGCTCGCGGAACTGCTGCCCAAGGTCACGGACCGGGACGCGCGCTACGCCGCCATGGCCGACGCCTCCCAGTTCCTGATCATCGCCAGCCAGTTCGAACAGGCCGGCGAGTACGCCGACCAGATGCTGAAGGATGTGCCCGAGGGCAAGCTCGGCTGCCGCGCCATCTACCTGAAGCTCCACGCCCTCTTCCACGGCGGACGGGTGCCGGTTTCCCCCACGCAGTTCCAGCAAGGCATCGACACCTGCCTGGGCGAAGGCGAGCCGCTGGTGGCCGATGCCATGCGCAGCGACATGGCCACGCTCGATCTCCAGCAGAACCGTCCTGCCGACGCGATTCGCCTGCTCGAGGACCACTACGCGGACGTGCAGGGTTATCACTACCCCGCCCTGATGCAGTACTTCAACGCGCTGCTGGCGAAGGGCTACTTCTCGCTCGGCGACCTGGCCCGGACGCGCAAGTACGCGCTGGCCACCATCGACGGCGCCGTCGAGCATGAATATAGCAAGCCGCTCGGCCAGGCCTACGAGCTGCTCTACCGCATCGAGACCCAGCTGGGCAATGCGCGCGAAGCGCTGGCGTACCACGAAAAATACATGGAAGCCGACAAGGGCTACCTCAGCGACGTCAGCGCCGGCGCGCTGGCCTATGAAACGGTCAAGCAGCAGGTTCAGACCAAGCGCAACGAAGTCGACACGCTGAACCGGCAGAACCAGATCCTGCAGCTGCAGCGCCAGCTCGACCGCAAGGCGATGGAGACCAGCCGGCTGTACATCGCGCTGCTGCTCACCGTGCTCGCCTCGATCGCGTTCTGGCTGCTGCGCACCAAGCGCTCGCAGATGCGCTTCAAGCGGCTGGCCACGCAGGACAGCCTCACCCACATCTGCAGCCGCCAGCATTTCGTCGACGAGGCGGAGCAGATGCTGCGCCAGGCCGCGCGGACCACGCGCAGCGTGTGCCTGGTATTGATGGACCTGGACCACTTCAAGCTGGTCAACGATACGCACGGCCACGTGATCGGCGACCTGGTGCTCAAGCGCGCCGTGGCGGCCTGCCAGCAGCACCTGCACCGCACCGACATCTTCGGTCGCCTGGGTGGCGAGGAGTTCGCGATCCTGTTCCCCGACTGCAGCGCCAGGCAGGCACTGGATCGCGCCGAGCGCATCCGCCAGGCGATCGCCGCCACGCCGCTCTGGGGCGAAACCCGGCATGTGGTGATTTCCGCCAGCTTCGGCGTGGCCTGCACCGATCGCAGCGGCTACGAGCTGCGCCAGCTCATGATCGACGCCGACAACGCCCTTTATCGCGCCAAGCGCGACGGCCGCAATCGCGTGGTCTACGGCGACGACATGGATGCTGCATCCGGGGAAGCCACCGTGCATGCCGCCGAGCACAACGAGCGGTTCGCCGGCCTGCCCCACTGACGGTACGCCCGGGTTGCGCCGGCTGGCCATGCCGCACGCCGCGGCATGGCGCCATGCTCAGTCGCCGGGCGGCGGCGGTGCGCGGTCGAGCACCGCCGAGTTGGACTGGGCTACCGACGACGGCATCAGGCCCAGCCAGCCATTGGCGAGCCTCACGGCATCCTGCGTGCCTTGCGGCGCCACGCCCCGTCCCTCATAGGCCAGCAGCATTCCGTCGGGATGCGCCTTGGCCCAGGCCGAGGGTTCCGTCGCCTCCGGCAGCGGCGCCGGCAGGCGCGCCAGGAACGTGATCAGGCCCGGGTCGTTCGGCACGCGCGCCAACGGCACACCCTGCGCCTGTAGTTCGGTCACCCGCCGAGCCACGCCGCGCGCATCCAGGGCGCCCAGCACCTGCAACCTCACCAGCGGCAGCAGGGCGAGCGCCAGCAACAAGGCCACCAGCGCGGCGTGCTGTTCCACCCGCAGGCTCCGGAAGGCCAGCAGGCAGGCGATGGCCGTCACCAGCAGTCCCGCCGCCAGCAGGTACAGCCACACCACCGTATGGCGCTGCAGGATGCCGCGACCGATAGGCTCGGGGCCGAACATGGCCCAGGCCAGCACGCCGGCGACCACGGCGACCAGCACCCAGATCCGCCGGATGTCCAGCAGGCCCGGCTCGCTCCTCAACCAGGCGCCGAGCAGGACGCACGCGCCGGGCATCAGGGGCAGCAGGTAATGCAGCTGCTTGCCGCTGACCACGCAGAACGCCACCAGGCCAGGCAGGGAGGCGCACAGCCCGAAGCGCGCGGCGCGCGACAGGCGGGAACCACGCATCGCGCTCGCCACGCGCCGCCAGCGCAACAGCAGCGGCCAGGGCAGCAGCAACACCAGGGTCCATGGCAGGTACCACCAGACCGGACGGTTGTGCGCAAAGCTCTTCACCACGCGACCCGCGGTCTGGCGCAGCAGCAGGTTGTCCGCATCGGCCGCGCTGAGGTGCTGGACGGCGGCCCATGCCCACGCCAGCACCGGCAGGCCACCCAGCACCGCCACCACCAGCAGGGCCAGCACGCGGCGCCACGAGGCGCGCGGGCCATCCGCCGACCACCAGGGCGCGGTGAGGATGGGACCGGCGAGATGCAGCAGCATCACGGGCCCTTTCGCGAGCATGCCCAGGGCACTCGCCGCGAGCAGCCACCACAGCGCGCTCGTGCGGCCGTCCCGCACGTAATCGGCGATCGCCACGAAGGCGAGCAGCACGCACAGGCACAACAGCACGTCGAACATCACCACGCCGGTGAACAGCACCAGGAAGATGAGACCCAGCAGCAGCCACGGCGCCTGGCCCGGGGCCTCGGGCGACAGGCGCTTTTCCAGCCGCTGGCACAGCGCCACGCAACCGACGCCGCACAGCGCCACGAGCACGCGCGCGGACCATAGCGAAACGCCCAGCACGCTCCAGACCAGGTTCAGCAGCCAGAACAGCAGCGGCGGCTTGTCGAAGTAGGGCGCACCATTGAGATGCAGCGTGATCCAGCTGCCGGTCTGGCGCATCTCCCAGGCGATGCTGAGGTAGCGCGTTTCATCGATGGGCACCGGCGGCAGCACCACCAGCAGCGGCAACAGCAGGAACAGCCAGAGCGCCGGCGGGATCTGCAGCTGTCCGTCACGACCAAGCCTGAAGTTCATGCCGTCATCTTGCGTAGCGTTGCTTACGGGATTCTTAGGGGCGCATGTCGCCACGCCTGCGCCCGTGGCCGTCGCAGGGACGGCCACGCCGTGCATGGGTGACAGGCTTCGACCCCTTACTGCAGCGCCTTTGTCACACGCCCATCATCAGGCTGGTGTGAATGCCCCGAGACCAGGCCGATCAGCGTGGGGAGCACCAGCAGCACCAGCGGATACTGCAGCGCGAGGCCCGCGATGATGGCGATGGCCAGCGGTTGCTGGATGCCCGCACCCGCTCCCAGCGCGAGCGCCAGCGGCAACAGGGTGAGGATGGCCGCCAGCGTGGTCATGGTGATCGGGCGCAGGCGGTCGCGGCTCGCGGTGCGCAGGGCTTCCCGCAGCGGCAGGGTACGGGCCAGCGTCACGTATTCGGACACGTAGAAGATGGCCATTTCCGTGCCCATGCCGATGATCATGGTCATGCCCATCATCGCGGTGATGTTGAGGTCCACCCCGCACAGCCACAGCGCGATGAACACCGCCGTGGCGGAGAACAGCGAGCACGCCATCACGATCACGGCCAGTCCCGGCCTGCCGTACAGGAACAGCAGCAGCACGAACTCCGCCACCAGCGCCATCAGGAACACCTTGCTGAGGCCGAGGAAGGCGATCTGCTGTTGCTGGTACAGGCCACCCAGCTCGTAGCGCATGTCGGCGTCCAGCATGCCGGGCTGGGCCAGCAGCTTCTTCACGTCGGCCACCGCGGCACCCATGCCGCGTCCCTCGATGCGCGCGGTGACGGCCACCATCTGCTGCAGGTTCTCGCGCGAGATCTGCGGCTGGCCGTTCTCCGTCACGATGCTGGCGACACGACTGAGCGGAAACACATGGCCGTCCGGTGCACGGATCGGCAGCGCCAGCAATTGCGGCGAGCGCCATTGCATCGCGTCCGGCATGCGTACGCGCACGCCCACGCTCTTGGTCGCCTGCGGCAGCTGGGTGGCGACGACGCCGGTGAGCGCCGTGGTCACCGCCTGCGTGACCGCGCCCACGGTCATGCCTTCGACGGTGGCCTTATCGGCATCGACCTGCACGTTCAGGGCATCGCCGGCGAGCTGCACGCCGTCCTTGATCTCCACCACGCCCGGGATATCGGCCAGGGCCTTGGCGATCTTCTGCGCCTGCGGCACCAGCTGCGCGGGATCGGCGGCATACAGCTTGATCTCGATCGGCTGCGGCACCGCGGTGAGATCGCCGATCAGGTCTTCCATCAGCTGCGCCAGTTCCACCTGCACGCCCGGCACTTCGCCTTCGACGTGCTGGCGCACATCGCTCATCACGTCCTCGGTCGAGCGCGCGTGATCGGGCTTCAGGCGGACGAAGAAGTCACCGTGGTAGGACTGCCCCAGGTCGCCGCCCAGGCCGGTGCCCAGGCGCCTCGAGAAGGTGTCCACTTCCGGCATGCTGCGCAGGATGTCTTCCACCTGCCCGATCTGCCGTGCCGTCTCGGGCAGGGAGGTTCCGGGCTTGGTGTAGTAGTCCATCACGAAGCCGCTCTCGTCGACCGCGGGCATGAAGCCGGTGGCGACATGGGTGTAGGCGATGCCGCCGACCAGCAGCAGCGGCAGCACGATGGCCAGCAGCCAGGCGGGCCGCCGGGCGAGGGCATCGTAGAGGCGCCCATGCCAGCGCGACAGCCATTGCTCGTGGGTGAAACCGGGATCGTGCCAACGCTGGAAATCCACCAGCCAGCGCAGCAGCGGCGGCACCACCCAGGCGCTGGCCAGCCAGGACACGGTCAGCGCCGCGGCCATGGTGAGCGAGAGCGCCTTGGAGAACGAGCCGGTCACGCCGCTCAACAGGCCCAGCGGAATGAACACGATCAGGGTGGCCAGGCTCGAGCCGGTGAGCGGCGCGAGGAATTCGCGCGCGGCCGGCAGCACCGCCTCCCTGCCACCGCCTTCTTCGGCGCCGGCGCGACGCGCCACGTGCTCCACCATCACGATCACGTCGTCGATCACCAGGCCCACGGCCGCCGCGATGCCGCCGAGCGTCATGATGTTGAAGCTCATGCCGAACACCTGCAGCAGCAGCACGGTGACCGCGAGGGTCAACGGCACCACCACCATGGCGATCAGCGTGACGCGCAGGTTGCGCAGGAACAGCAGCAGCACCGCGGCGGCGAGCAGCAGGCCGATCAGCACCGCATCGCGCACGCTGTGCGCGGATTCCACCACCAGTTCGCTCTGGTCGTACCAGTTCTTCAGCTTGACGCCGGCGGGCAGGCGGAACTCCGCCAGCTTCTGCCGCACCGCGGCGGCGATCTGCACGGCATTGCCGTCCGGCTGCTCATAGACGTTGAACAGCACGGCGGGCTTGCCGTCCTCGCTTACCTTCACCCATTGCGGCACATAGCCGGCGTGGATGTTGGCGACATCACCCAGGCGTACCCAGCCGTGCGGATCGTTCTTCACCACGATCTTGCGCAACGCCTCGATGTGCTGCAGCGAATGATCGGCCACCACCAGGTACAGCTGGTTGCGATCCTGCAGCCGGCCCACCGCTTCCAGCTGGTTGGCGCCGGACAGCGCCGATACCAGGTCATCCAGGCCCAGGCCGTACTGCGCGAGCTTGCGCGGATCGGCATCCACCTGCAGCTCCGCCGTCTCGCCGCCCTGCACGTCCACGCGCGACAGGCCATCCACGGATGCCAGCAGGGGCACGATCTGGTATTGCGCGAGATCGTGCAGCGCCACCGGCGACAACGTATCCGACTGCAGCGCATACGAGATGATCGGGAACACCGTCGGATCCATGCGCCTCACGTTGTACGTGGCGCCGGGCGGCAGGCCGGGCAGCACGCGCGCGATCGCCGCATCCACCTGCAGGGTCGACGCGATCATGTCGCGTCCCCATCCGAAATCGACCGAGATCTGGGCCGAGCCGCGGGTGGTTTCCGAACGCACGTTGGCCACGCCTGGCACGGTGCGGATCGCCTCTTCCACCGGTCGCGTCAGCAGCAGCGCGGTCTGGTCCGCGGGACGGTCGCCCGCATCGAGATCGACCACCACGCGGGGAAACGACACCTGCGGGAACAGGCCGACCGGCAAGGTGAACGAACTCGCCAGGCCCGCCAGGGCCAGCGCAAAAGCCACGATGACGATGGCACGCGCGTGCCTGGCGAGGAACGACGGCATGCTCATGGCTTGGCGTCCGCCGCCGGCGTGCGTACCGTCATGCCATCGTCGAGCTGGGTGGCGCCGGTGGTCACCAGCGGCCGGTGGGCATCGATGGCACCGCTGACCACGCTCTCGCCGTCCGATTCGCCGAGCACCTTCACCGGCACGCGCGCCGCCTTGCCGTCGGCCACCTGGAACACGTGGCGATCGTCTTCGTCACCCTGCAACGCATCGCGCGGCACCAGCCAACCCTGCCACTGGCCCACCGTGATGTCGGCGCGGAAGCTCTCGCCATTCACCAGCGCCCCGTCGGGCACCACTTCCACGTCCAGCTGGTGCGTATGCGGATTCAACGCGCGCGCCACGCGGCGCACGGTGCCATGCATCGGTCCGGCCGCATCCAGCGGCGTCAGCGTGACGCCCGCGCCCGACTGCACGCGGCCCATCGCATCGCGTTCCATGCCGACCGTCACCACCAGGCCATCACCGCGCTGGATGGTCAGCAGCGGCGCACCCGGCTGCAGCAGGTCGCCCTGCGCGGCATCCACGCTCACCACGGTGCCGTCGAACGGCGCCGTGACGTCCATCGTGGGAGTGCGCCCCTGCTGCTGCACCAGCGCATCGAGATTGCTCTGGGCGTCCTGCAGGGCCTTGTCGGCCTGCTCCTTCTGGTCACGCGTGGCGAGTTGCTGCGCGAACAGTTCATCGGTGTGCGAGCGCGCCTGCGCCGCCACCTTCTGCGCGGAAAGCGCCTGCTGGTAGGCCGCGACGGATGACGGCGCAAGCGCGAAGCTGAGCAGGCGCTGTCCCCGTTTCACCGACAGGCCGGCCGTCACGTTCCACTGCGCCACATGGCCGGCGGCCTGCACGTTCATCACGTGCGCCGCATCGGCCGACGGACCGGCGGTGCCGTAGGCCACCACCAGCTCGGGCAGGCTTCCCTGGCGCACCGGCACGGTCGTCACGGCGGCGCTGACGGCGGTTTCCTCCGGCGCCTCGCCATGCGAGCAGGCGGCCAGCATCAAGGCGGCAAGCGCGGGTACAAACCATGGCTGACGAAACATCATGGGGCGATCACATCCTGTTCGAGTGAAGTCGGCATGCCGCGGCCTACCAACAGTTCCAGCGCAGCCTGCTGTTCGAGCATGGCCTGGTCGTCGGCCGTCAACGCGACCTGGCGATTGAGGGCGGCCACCTCGAGGTCGACGTAGTTGCGCATGTCCAGCAGGCCGTCCTGCCAGGCGCGCCTGGCCTGTGCCGAAGCGCGCGTGGCGTCGGCCAGCGCGGGCGCCAGCGACTGCCGTTGCTGCTGCAGCTGGGCGTACTGGTCGAGCAGCGCATCGACCTCGTCGCGCGAGGTCGCCATGCGCACCGTGTATTCCTGGTGCAGCTGTTCGCGCGTGGCCTTGGCGATGGCCACGTTACCCTGGTTGCGATCGAAGATCGGCAGCGCGAAGGACACCGCCGGCCCGCCGTTGCGCACGCGGCTGTTGTCCTGCGAGGCGTCGTAACCGATGGACAGCGGCGGGAACTGCGCGAGCACCGCGGCGCGCAGCGTCGCCTCCTGCGCGTGGTAGCCAAGTTGCAGGGCGACCAGGTCGGGGCGGCGACGACTGATGCTGTCCGCTTCCTGGCGAATCGAGCCTGCATCGAGATCGGCGGGCGCCAGCGGCGTCGCCAGTGGCACGACGACGTCGGGCTTCAGGCCCAGCAACGCGGCCAGTTGTTGCTGCTGGTCCAGCTGGCGTCGTTGCAGGTCGTGCAGTGCCGTGCGCGCATCGGCGGCCGCGGCAAGATCCGACGCTACCGTCACCCGCTCGACATTGCCGCTGCCGATCGCCTGCGTGATGCGCGATTCGCGCTGCGCCAGCAGATCCAGCGCCTGTTGCTGCAACTCGATCTGCTGCCGTCCCTCGACGAGGCCGATCACCAGCAGGCGCGCCTTGCCCATGGTCTGCCATTCCTCCCACAGCAGGCCCGCATCCACTTCGTCGGCGGCGGCCTTGGCGGCTTCGCGGCGCGGCTTGAGCGTGATCAGCGAGGTGATGTCCTGGCTGATCGAGGCCGTCCAGGCGGTGGCGTCGCCGGCACCCGACAGCAGGTAGCCGATGCTGCCGCCCACCACGGGATTGGGCAGCACGCTGTCCTGCTGGCGCTGCGCCTGCGCCGCCTGGTGGCGGGCACGCGCGCTCCGGAGATCCGGGTTGTTGAGCAGCACCAGGCGCTCGATGGTGGCCGCATCGTAGGGCTGCGTCGCGGCGTCAAAGCCACGCAGCTGCGACAGCGACGAGGCGGAAGCCGCCTGTTCGGGCAAGGGCTTGGCCTGGTAGGTGGCGCATCCGGCCAGCCAGGCGGCGGCCAACACGGCCACGACCCTGGCAGGTTTTTTCCGGCGTGCTTGAGTGAATGGCAATCGCACCGACTATCCGTACGCGGCGGGGGAACCGACACCCTAACGGTCTTAGCTTAGCTTTCACTTTGTTGCATGACCGCAACGGCCGTGGCCTTGCCGATCTGGCCCGGCCGAAGCAGCGATGGGCCTCAATGCGCCAGCGGCAGCCTCACGCTGACGCGCAGGCCACGACCAAACGGCGAGTCGAGCAGCTCGATCGAGGCGTCATGCAGCTGGGCGGCGCGCTGCACGATGGAGAGCCCCAGGCCATACCCCTCGCCCCGGCTGCCGGCCTCGCGATGGAAGCGGGCGAACACCGCGGCGCGACGTTCGGGCGGAATGCCCTCGCCGTTGTCGATTACGTCGATCACCGCCTTGCCCTGGTCACGGGCGACCACGAACTGCACGCGGCCGCCACCGGGCACATGGCGCAGCGCGTTTTCCAGCAGATTGCGCATGAGCGCGGCCAAGGCCACCTCGTGACCGTGCACGGGCACCGGATCATCGGTCAGTTCCACGTCCAGCTCGACATCGCTTTCGGCGATCAGCGGGGACAGTTCCTCGATCACCGAGCGGGCCACCATCGGCAGCTCGACCACGCTGCGCTGACCGTCGCGAAAACTGGCCTCCAGCCGGGCCAGCGACAACAGCTGTTCCACGCGCCTGGCCAGGGCGGCAAGGCTCTGTCGTGCGCCGGCGAGCGCCACGTCCGCTTCGTGCGTGTCGCGGCTGGCCTCGGCGTTCTCCAGGTTGATCATGGTGGAGGCCAGCGGCGTGCGCAGTTCGTGCGCGACGTCGGCACTGAAGCGCCGCTCGCGCTCGAGCGCCTCCTCCAGCCGCGCAAACTGGTCGTTCAGCGCGGACAGCACGGGCTCGAGTTCGCGGGGCGCATCGGCCACCTTCAGCGTCTCGTGGCTACCCGGCTTGCGCGAGGCCAGCAGCGAGGCCAGTGCATCCAGCGGCCGCAGGCCCCGCCGCACCGCCCAGCCCACCAGCAGCGCCAGCACGGGCAGCGCGATCAGCGGCGGCAGCGCGTACTCCAGCCACAGCGCGCGGGTGATGTCGCGACGGCTGTCGTAGCGCTCGGCGGCACGGATGATCACGCCTTCGGGCGAGGGTGGCAGGGTGAACAGGCGCCAGCGATGGCGCCCCAGCCGCACGTCCTGGAAGCCGACATGGCTCATGGTCGGCGGCGGCAGGTCGGCGATGTTGCCCGTCACCATCAACGGCCGACCCTGGCGGTCGAACACCTGGAAGCCGACCTCGGATTCGTAGGTGTGCCCGTGCAGCACCAGCTCCTGGGTGGACTTGGTCGTGATGGGCACCACTACCCCGCCCTCGCCCGCATGATGCTGGATCGCGTCGAGCCCGACGTTGCCGATCATCACCTGCAGCGTGCGCGCCGACTGCGCCAGGCGCCCGTCGGACAACTCGGCCACTTCGTGGATGGTGCGCTTGATGCTGAACACGCCCAATGGCAGCAGCACCAGGGTGATCACGCCCAGGATCAACCAGCGCAGGCGCGAACGCAGGCTTCCAGGCTTCACTTGGGTTCCCGCGGAATCATGTAGCCGAAGCCGCGCACGTTGCGGATCGCCTCGAAGCTGAGCTTGCGGCGCAGGGAATGCACCAGCACCTCCAGCGCGTTGTTGCCCACTACGTGGTCCAGGCCGTACAGCGAATTCTCCAGGCTTTCGCGGCGCACCAGCTTGCCTGCGTTTTCCATCAGCGCCTGCAGCAGGGCGAATTCGCGGCGGGTGAGGTCGACCGGCTCGCCGCGGAACGTCACTTCGGAGGTGCCCACGTCCAGGCTGATCGCACCCACGTCGATGCGATTGACCGACAGGCCGCGCATGCGCCGGCTCAGCGAGCGGATGCGTGCAGCCAGCTCCTCCACATGGAACGGCTTGGTGAGGTAGTCGTCCGCACCGGCATCCAGCCCGTCGACGCGTGCGGACAGTCCGTCGCGCGCCGTCATCACCAGCACCGGCGTTTCGATGCGCGCACGGCGCGCCTCGACCAGCACCTCGATACCGTCGCGGCCCGGCAGGCCCAGGTCGAGCAGGATCAGGTCCGCCGAGCGGTCGCGGATGGCATTCAACGCCGTGCGCCCGTCGCGCAGCCACGACACCGTGTAACTCAGGCGCTCCAGCGCGCGCTGGATGGCGGCACCGAGCTGCGCGTCGTCTTCGACCAGAAGGATGTGCACGAAACGAGGGCTCCGGCTGCCGTGGCGGGTACGAATGGTGTGGAGATTATCCTTCAGGCGGCTTATGAAACACTTAATTGCTCCCGTCGACCGAAAAGCAAAGAACGCAAAGCACCCCCGTCTTAAGCCCTCGGCGCACCGGCGCGTTGCGGTGTAGCCGCTGCCTGTAGGCGGAGGCGGTCGCAATCCGTGCTCCGGAAGCTCCAGGGCTCTTCCCTTCATTCCGCTGCCAGCTCTCGCTCTGAAGGTCGTTTTCTTTGGGTTGCTTTTGACGCGAAGCTAATCCCGTGGGACTTTGACTCCGGGCATCCTGCCCTCCGCCCTTCCTCGCTCCTCAAAGCCGGCGCCATCCAT